>ERZ809074.60-NODE-60-length-164794-cov-99.816856_pt1 | contig 164794 bp, 157 predicted proteins | sample MGYA00520795_ERZ809074 | MGnify/ENA primary metagenome ERZ809074 (study PRJEB31570, sample SAMEA3212989) | Homo sapiens | biome: human-gut; feature: human gut; material: fecal | place: Sweden | collected 2011 ... | reverse complement strand
CTCGTCCGACGCTGCGGCACAAGAGATCCTTTCCAGATTGCAAACGCGCTGGGTACCGGAGCAACAAGAGAACCTATCGGGAACTGCGTCAACTCAGTGATGAGATATGCAAGGAACACGGGCTGTCTGTGATCCCTCCGTCACAGAACAAGGGCATGGACTACAAGGAATACACAGAAGCCAAACGCGGCACGAGCTGGAAGCAAAAGCTCAAGCAGACCATCGACCGGCTTGTTATCACAGCGAAGGACTATGGTGGTCTGTTTGGCTGCCGCTGCGGTGGTCGCGGGACTGGCGTTGGCTTTCAAGTATGTCCTGAATAAAAAACTGGGCGTTGAGAAGCCAAAGAAGGGGCTGAAAACGTTGAAAAAAGAGTATGCCGAGGCGCAGGCAACTGTGCGCACCGTCAACGCAGATGCCCACTATCTGGAACTGCTCAAGGAAGAGGAGGAACGCACAGAGACCGGCAAGAAGCTGTGCAAAGAGTGGGGTGCCAGATGGTTTGAAGAGTACAAGCAGCTGCTGTACTGGAGAGACATCGACCGTCAGGTGTATGAGAGCCATTTCAAGACGCTGGATGTGTGATGCTAAATGGCCCTGTCGGGGTGTTGTGCCTCTTTGGGGAAACGTGACATAGCGTTTCCCTGTGCAGAAAACGGAACATGAACATGATACCGCGGTCGGATGCCCGAAAGGGGTCTGGCTGCGGCATTTTTTATGGTGCAAAAGAAAATGATAAAATATTTTTCAATTTGATAAAAGAAAAGGGAAGAAATGGGAATATATAAAAAATAATTTGACATAATATCGAAAAAACCGACATGGAGTGATACACTGAAACTGATTAATTAGGCCCCCGTGGTGGAAGGAAATTGTTATGTATCAAAACCAAAAAGTCATGAAGCTGTGTGCGGAGAAGCTGGCGGGCGAACTGCCGGTACTTCGGAAGATGCACCATCTGACCCAGAAGGATCTGGGCGATATTATCGGCGTGAGCAGACAGACCATTACCAACATCGAAAGCGGCAAGAGCGAGATGAAGTGGTCTGTCTTTCTGGCGCTGATGTTCGTTTTTTCACTGGATAACAACTCGCTGGAATATCTGAAACAGCTGGATATTCCCTATGCGGAGATCAAGAAGTGGTTAGAGGAGAAGAGAGGGTAAGCACATGGATTTTTCGATTGTTATTCCCGCATGGAACCGCTCGAAGCTGATTGACGCCCTGCTGGAATCTCTGTATGCAGAGCGGCAGCGGTATACCGGCGGCGAGACGGAAGTTCTCATTGTGGACAGCAGTAAGGATGAGGAAAGGGCCGCTATCGTGGCCTCCTGCGAGAAGTACGACGCGCAGTACATCGACGGCGTAGACAGCGTCCGGAAAAAGAGAAACAAGGGCATTGATCTGGCCCGGTATGAGTACATCCTGTTCATCGACTCCGACGTGACGGTGAAGCCCGGCCTGCTGCAGCACCATGCCGACACGCTGGCAGAGGGCAAGGAGAATCCCATGATCACCGGCTCTTTCGGCCTGACGGAGTTTGTGGGCGAGAAGCGGTTCTGGGGTCGTGTGATTGAGCACACCACCTTCCTGGATTCCTTCGGCTTTGCAAAGCAGATGCCCTTCGTATCCTGGACCATTGGCAACAACGTGGCCCTGCGCAAGGACGAACTGCTGAAGATCGGCAAGTTTGAGGAGAACTTCCCCTTTAAGCTGGGCGGCGACGATCTGGACATGACGTACCGCTACACCAAGGCGGGCAATCTCATCAAGACCACCCCCGAGGCGGTGACCTATCACTCCCGGGAGACCTGGAACTCCCGCAAGGCGGTGAACGACCGGGCCAAGCGCTGGGGTACCATGGAATACCACATCCTGAAGCGGTATCCGGAGCTGGTGCAAAGACGCCTGCCCATGAGCGGAGACGTGGTGGCGCTGGTGAGCGCTGTGTTTGGCCTGATGGCGCTGGTGAAGATGTCCTGGCTGCCGCTGGCCTTTCTGGCGGCGTGGTATGTGCTGCTGTTTTTGATGATGTACGGCTATCACGTCAGCAACAACGGCAAGACCAACATGTTCTTCTGGGCGATGGCCATGTTCCAGCAGGGAAAGTACCGGTTCTGGAGAATGGTGATGTCCTGCAAGCAGCGGGACTTCTCCCTGGTCTTTAAGGGTCAGTATTTCGGCATCTACCACATGAAATCCGACTATCAGAACAGCGTGCGGAAAACGTGGCTGTACTTTTACTCGATTTTCGCGATCATGATCGCCATGATCGTCTACAAGTGGATTGTGGGGTGAGAGGGAAAATGATCAGTTTCAGCATTGTTGTGGCAACCAAGAGCCGGGTCAAGCTGCTGACCGAACTCATTGAGAGTATTGACGTTGCCCGCAAGAATTACGGCGGCGACACGGAGGTGTTGATCGTCGACGACAGCAATCCCGAAGAGAGCGCGGCGGTGCAGAAGGTCTGCGAGGCCTATGACTGCCGGTACATTTTCCACGAAAACAGCGTGGCGGCCAAGAGAAACTACGGTGTTGCGCAGGCGAAGAACGATGTGATTTTGTTCCTGGATTCGGACTGCATCTGCACTGAGCATATTCTGGAGAGATATGCAGAGAAGTATACGGACGAAAAGATCGCCGCCGTGGCAGGACCGCTGGAGTTTGTAGGAGAGGACACCTGGTTCTGGAAGGCCATCGAGGCCACGCCCTTTTTGACCTGCTTCTATCTGCCTCGCTTCATTCCCAAGGTGGAGTGGGGCGTCACCGCCAACTTCTCCGTCCGCAGACAGGCATTTTTGGAGGTGGACGGCTTTGACGAGACCTTCAAGCGTCCCGCCGGCGAGGATGTGGATCTGGGCATGAAGATCTACGAGAAGGGCTATGAGATCAACGCCGCCGCCGAGGCACTGGTGTACCACAGCAAGAAGACGTGGATCCCGGTGAAGGCCATGTTCCGGCGTTTGAACTTCTACGGAACGGCCGACTGCGACCTGATCCGGAAGCATCCGGACCGGGGCGAGGTGGTGCTGCCCAAGCGGAGCATGCTGTACATTGTGTACGCGCTGGTGCTGTTGCTGGCGGCCATCGCCACGCAGAAGTGGTGGGTTCTGGCAGGCATTCCGGCGGTGTTCCTGCTGGAGAACCTGCTGATGTCCGCGCTGGTGAACTCCCTGTCCGAGGAGAAGAAGGCCACGCTGGGCCAGCAGTTTGTGGCACAGCTGCTGATTCACGACAGCGACTTTGCCTATCTGCGCAGATGTGTGACCAGCGGTCAGCTTTCCGACATCCGGAGGCAGATGATCTACTACCTGGGCCAGTACAGAGGCATGCTGGAGATCGGTTCTTACAGCACCTGGCTGCAGCTGCTGCTGATGATGGGCATCGCGGCACTGATCATCGTATTACTGTAATTGTGTGTGATAACAGGAGAGAGAAATGTACGAGAAAGAAATGAAGCTGCTGCGGCAGCTGCGTCAGCAGGGAATCTTTTCCAAGCCCTTTTATGCGGACAGACTGCATAGCGAGGAGGCTTTTGACAGCTACGAGCAGTTTACGCAGATTCCCCTGATGTATAAGGACGATATCAGAAACTCCAACCCCATGGATTGCTCCACGGTGCCGGTGAAGGACGTATACGGCTTCTTTTCCAGCAGCGGTACCACCGGCAAGCGCACATTCTACGCCTACAGCAATCGGGACAAGGAAGTGCACGAAATCTTCGTCAAGAGCTTCTATGACGAGCTGGGCGTGAAGGATACGGATCTGGGCGGCGTGTTTGCGCCGGTGGATACCGGCGTGATGGCTCACACCATGATGTGGCAGTACACCACTATGGGTGCCGGCTACGTCAACTGCCCCGAGCCCTCTCCCCAGAACATGATCGACTTCATTACGGAGCTGCCCATTACGGCGGTTGCCACCCGCCCCACCGTGGTCTGCTCCATCGTGGGCAATCCCGCCTGGGAGAAGGCGGCGCAGGAGTCCCAGGTGCGGATGATGCTGCTGGGCGGCGGCTTCCTGTCCGAGGGCCGCAGAAAGGTGATCGAAAAGGCCTGGGGCGCCGACTGCTACAGCATGTTCGGTATGAGCGAGGTCTTCGGTCCCATGGGCGGCGAGTGCCGCTACAAGGACGGCACCCACTATCTGGACGACTATCTGCTGATCGAGGTGCTGGATCCCAAGACGCTGCAGCCGGTGCAGCCCGGTGAGTACGGCGTGGCGGTTTACACCACTCTGTGGGACAAGGGCTTCCCCTTGCTGCGGTACTGGACCGACGACTACATCGCTGTGGACACCACCCCCTGCCGCTGCGGCAGACCTCTGCCCCGGATTCGCTATCAGGGCAGAATGGCCGACAGTCTGGAGATCAACGGAACCTATGTGTTCCCCAAGATGCTGGAGGAGATCCTCTTCAAGCACGGCTTTATCGGTGAGTATCGGGCGGCACAGAAGGGCGGCAAGATTACCGTCACCATCGAGAAGATGGCCGGCTGCAGTGTTTCTCCGGAACTGAAGCAGGAGATCGATCAGCTGTTTATGGGCAATGTGACCATCGTGTTGGCCGGCAGAGAAGAACTGATGTATGACGGTCACGCCATCCGGTTCACGAAAGAAAACGCGTAAAAGCGGAGGGTCAAAGATATGAAGATTTCGGTTGTCATCCCCACTTACAATGAGGAGGCCCGCATCGGCGACTGCCTGCGGATGCTGGCGGAGGGAACAGAGCAGCCCTACGAGATCATTGTGGCCGACGGCATGTCCACCGATAAAACGGTGGAGATCGCCAAAGCGTGCGGCGCCACGGTGGTGAACAATGAAAAGCGACACGCTGCCGGCGGCAGAAACGCAGGCATTGCGCAGGCTACGGGCGACGTGATCGCCTTTATTGACGCCGACTGCATCCCCGACAAGCGCTGGCTGGAGGAGATTCACAAGGCCTTTGAAGAGGACGATATTGACGGCCTGGGCACCTATATCGAGCCGGCGCCCACCGACAACATCTATGAGGAGTTCTGGGGCAAGCTGTCTTTGCAGATCCTCATGTCCTACGGCGACGAGCCCTGCTATGTGAAGGAAAAGACCCTGAACACGGCCTTTATTACCGCCAGTTGCGCCTATAAGCGGGAGCTTTTGAACCGCCTGGGCGGCTTCAGCGATTTCTTCGCCAACAATGCCGAGGATATCGACCTGTGCTGGCGGGCGCTGGAGGCGGGGGCAAAGCTGAAGTATGTCCCCAGTGCCAAGATTCTGGCCCACTCGCCCCGGGATCTGCGGGGTATCCGCAGAAAGAGCTTCCGCAACGGTGTGTCCAGCTCCAAGCTGCAGAAGGTCTACTCCAACAAGAAGTTCAACATCGACAGACCCCTGTACAAGGCACTGTGGATGAACATTCTGGGTATGTTCAAGGGCGAGAAGTACGCCAAGCTCTTTGTGGTGGAGCTGGCGTGCCATATGGCCGGTAAGTATTACGGAAGTATTCAGTGCGGCGTGATCAACCTGTGACCGCCGGCGACGGAGGAGCAAGGTGCTTAGAAAAAAGCTGAAATATTTACTGCCGCAGCTGAGCCGGTTTCGCTACTACAGCCGGTTTCGGGTGTTTATCTTCGACAAGGAGCGGGGCATCCGCCGTTCCTTCGGGGAGAAGCTGTGGCTGATGCTGCGGCCGGATTCCTACGTGTCGCTGCCCTTTGTGGATATCGACATCACCACGTTCTGCAATCTGCGGTGCAAGCGGTGCGCCAAGTGCATCCCCTACTATGAGCGCGGCCAGATGTACTCCGTGGAGGAGATCCGGGAGGGGCTGGAGCTGCTGACGAAGTACGTGGATGTGATCCACGTGGGCAACATCATCGGAGGTGAGCCGCTGCTGCACCCGCAGCTTAGGGAGATCATTGAGATCTGCGCGGCCAACCAAAAGATCGCTTCGCTGGAACTGACCACCAACGGCACCATGGTTCCCAGGGATGAGGTGCTGCAGGCCATGCGGGACGGGCACGTAACGGTGCATATCTCCCAGTACGACCACATTGCACCCCGACTGAAAAAGACGGAGCCGCTGATCGCCAAACTGGAGGAGTACGGCATCACCTACGCCTATCAGTACCACAGCGAGTGGCTGGACTTCGGTGAGATCGAGGAACACGACTACTCCGAAGAGGAGCTGGCGCGGATCCTGATCCACTGCCCCATGAACAGCTGTGCGGTGTACAACCAGAAGAAGCTGTACCGCTGCGGGCGGGCCAGTTATCTCGATCAGCACGGTGTTGCGCTGAACGAGGGCGATAAGATCGAGCTGGAGAAGATCACCGATAAGCGGGAGACGGGGAAAAAGGTGCGACGCTTCTTCGGCGTCAAGGCCCCTGCCGCCTGCCGCTACTGTGAGGCGTATCCGCAGGTGATCCCGTCCGGAGAGCAGATGGAGGAGAAGTAATGCCCTTTGTGTATGACTATATCGTTGTGGGTGCCGGTCCTGCGGGCTGCATCTGCGCCGGAGAACTGAAGAAAAAGGGCTACACGGTGTGCGTGCTGGAACGGCAGGCACCCGACCACCGCAAGGTGTGCGGCGACGGCATCAGCGATGTGTGCGTGCGGTTGCTGCGGGAGATCGATTTCCCGGTGGAGGCCTTTGCACAGGCCAGTGCGGTGAAGATCCGGACGTACATCCACTACATCCACGGCGAGAAGTATTGTGACAATACCGCCGACAGCCACAAGGTGGCCTACGGTTTGGGAAGACACAAGACCGACGGCGTATTTCAGGCGTATCTGAAAGAGCAGCTGGGCGTGGACATCCACTACAACACCAAGGTGGAGGAGATCCGGAGCGCTCAGCAGGGCTACGAAGTCAGCGGCTTTCTGGGAAGGAAGGTCGTGCTGGCCGGCGGCGCCTCGGCGCGGATCCGGCTGGATGGTCAGGACTTTCTGGTGCCCGACGCCGCCCGTCCGGTGGGCGTATCGGCCATTCTGCGGGCGGAAAAGACGGACGAGCCCTACTTTATGTTCGACTACAGGGACGAGTATCGGGGCACCTACAGCTGGATTTTCAGCGTGGGGGAGAACGAGTACAACGTGGGCCTGTGGCTGAAGGAAGACCGGGATAGCCTGACGGTCAGGTTCCGGGAATTTATGGATACCCGGGTACGGGAGTATCTGGGCAGCGACTATGAGATCATTCGCCGGCCGATGGGCGCCGTCATGGGCATCGGTGCGGCGGGTACGCTGCGGCACGACGGCATTTTTGTGATCGGTGACGCGGCCAATACATCCAACCCCAAGGACGGCGAGGGCATTTCGCTGGCGGTGAAAGACGCGCTGGCGCTGACCGCCTCGCTGCCGCAAAAGGACGAGGTATGATGAGCATGGATTTTTCTGCGTATATTCCCTTTGTGGAGGAGTGCTTTGCCGGCAAGCCCTACACGCTGCAGGAGGTGGCAGGCGGACACTCCTATGACATCAAGATGAAGGTCAGCTGCGAGGGCAAGGACTACATCATCAAGGTGATCGGCGGCAACTCCGACGAGCCCTGTGACCGCAGTCGTCTGGCCTGGTATCAGGCGCTGTGCCGCGTGCAGAAGGAGGATCCCTGTGTACTGGGTCCCGTGTGGTACGGCTGGGCCAACGATCGGGTGGTGACCATCACCGAGTGGATCGTGGGCGAGCAGCTGAACGACGCCTTTGACCGGGATCCGGAGCTGATGATCCCGCTGGGCAAAAAGGTGGGCAAGCTGCTTCACAAGCTGCACCATCAGGACTTTGTCCGCGAAACGCTGCGCGCAGGCAACGTGGACGTGGCGGGAAAGATCACTTCTGCCACGGACCGGATCGTGGATGAGGTGAAAAGTCTGGGACTGGAGTTTCGCGGTCTGGATCGGGCGCTGGCCTATCTGGAGGAGAACCGCTCCCTCATCTCGCAGGAGCGGGCAAGTATTATGCACAACGACATCCGGCCGGAGAACTTCATTTTCTCCGACGGAAAGATCTATATCTATGACTTTGACTCCGGCACGGTGAACGACTGCTACGCGGACTTCACCTATCTCTCCGCTATTTCCCAGGGGAGATACAGGCCCTTCTCTTACGCGGTGATCATGTCCTATTTTGACGGCCGGATTCCCCGGGAGTTCTGGCAGGCGAATCTCTTTTTCAGTATCACCAAGCTGCTGGATTACGCCATTTACAAGTACCGCAACAGCGGAAAAATGATCGTCAATCAGGCCAACAACTTCATGGAAGTGTTTGACGGCTACCACACGGCGGTGCCGTGCTGGTGGAAAGAACTGGAGGAGCGCTACGGCGCAGACAATTTCTGAAAAACGATAACAACAAAAGCTGAGGAAAAACAAGATGGATGAATTGGTATTGGTCAATATTTACGACGAGGAGATCGGCTCCGGCGAGAAGGCGGCTGTCCACGAGAAGGGACTGCTGCACCGCGCCTTTTCCGTGTTCCTTGTCAATGACGGCAAAATGCTGATCCAGAAGCGGAATATCAACAAATATCATTCTGGCGGTCTGTGGACCAATGCCTGCTGCTCCCACCCCCGGCGGGGCGAGCAGCTGATGGAGGCCGTTCACAGAAGACTGGTGGAGGAGCTGGGCTTCGACTGCGACGTGGAGGAGCTGTTCAGCTTCATGTACAGGACGGCTTTTTCCGAAAATCTCTTTGAATATGAGTTTGACCACGTGTTCCTTGGCAGCTACGACGGCCCCATTACGCTGAACGAGGAGGAAGCCTCGGCGATCAAGTGGGTGGCGCTGGAGGAGCTGAAAAAGGACGTAGTGGAGCATCCGGAGCGGTACACCAGTTGGTTTCTGATTGCCCTGCGCCGGGTGATCAAGCACGTTGAGGGGCGCGGTGTATGAAGACGTTGATTCGATACCTGCGCGCCGACGAGTGGATGAGCTCCAAGGTGACCATGATGCTGGGTACAGCGGCCTACTTCCTCTGCATCAACGGACGGGATATGCTGACCGCCTGCAGGGAACTGGCGGTGTATTTCCTGTTTCTGGCTATGTTTTTGGCCATCAGCTACGTGTCTAACGACTTCTCCGATCTGGAGATCGACAAGAAGGCAGGCAAGAAAAAGGTGATCGCGCAGCTCCCCCGATGGGTGATCTGGCTGTCCTTTGTGCTGATGCTGGCGATCGGAAACGTGCCGATCCTGCTGTATGCGGAGAATAAGGCGCTGTGCGCCGTGCTGGTGACGTTGACGGTGTTTCTGGGCGTGGCCTATTCCGCGCCGGGCCTGCGGTTCAAGGAGCGGGGCGTGCTGGGACTCATTGAGTGTTCCTTTGCCCAGCACTGCATGCCGCTGACGGTGCTGCTGCTGTTTCTGGATAGGAGCAGGGAGACGATGCTGCTGTGGGCGCTGTGGTTTGTCCTCTCCTTTGTGGACGGTCTGCGGTACATCCTGATCCACCAGTATATCGATCAGGAGAACGACCGGGCCACCGAGACCCACACCTTCGTGGCCGACCGGCAGGTGAACATCCGCAAGTACATTCTGGGACTGTACGTTGTGGAGAATATCTGCTGCGTGCTGCTGCTTCTGCCGCTGCTGCGGGAGCATGTGTGGGTGGTGGCACTGGGTGTGGCTTTCCACATGGCGCTGGAGTTCTGCATCTATCAGGTGCTGAACGTATATGCCAAAAAAGACTGGATGGTGTCCTTCGACTCCGTCCCGCTGGAGGCATTTCTCAACATGATCCTGCCGATGATGTTCGGCATTTGCCTGATGAAGACCAGTTTGTGGGCGGGACTCTTCAGCCTGTTCATCCTGCTGTGCTGCTATCGGGCGCTGGGTATCAAGCTGGGCATTGCCATGGTTTATGTAAGATCTAAGATCTCCCCTGACGACGGGAAGGGAAGGAAGTAAGATATGAAGGCGGCAATTTACTGTTTGGAAGAGAACCGTGCGGCGGTGGAAGCACTGGTGAAGGCGGCGTTTCCCGCTGCGGAAACGGCCTTTGTGCCGCAGGAGGAGTTGTCCGGCGGCGAGCTGCTGGTGGCCGATCATGGGCTGGTACATACGCTGAAAAACCGGGAGGCCGACGGCTACGCTGATCGGTATGTGTTTTTCAAGGGCCACCTCTTTGATGTGGCGCAGGCCGAAGCGCTGGTGCAGGAGCGGAAGGCGCTGACGGATCGGCAGGACTGGGCTGCGGCCAAGGACATCAACGAGGTGCTCTGTGACGTGGACTTCCTGTGCCGGAATGTGGAGAATCTCTCCTACCCCGATTTTTTCCAGATCGAGTCCACGGATTTCTGCGACAGCCGCTGCATTATGTGTGAACACTACTTCACCCACAACCAGAAGGCGCAGATCCTGTGCATGGACACGCTGGAGCGCATGACAGACGCCATCCAGCTGAGCCGCCGGATCAACCTCAACGGCATGGGCGAGCCCTTTATCAGCAAGAATGTGAAAGCCCAGATCGACTTCTACGTGGGCTACGGCAACAAGATCGTTGCCAACACCAACCTGTCCGTGCTGGACGACGAGCTGATCGAGCGTATCGGCCGGGACTTCGAGTGGCTGGCGGTCTCGGTGGACGGCGCCAGAAAAGAGACCTACGAATCCATCCGCATCGGCATGTCCTACGACACGGTGATCGGCAACCTGTACAAGCTGAAAGAGCGGGTACCCCATGTACGGAAGATCCTGTCCATGGTGATGATGCGCCAGAACGTCTGCGAGATGCCGGAGATGGTGGAACTGGCCCACAAGGCGGGCATCGATCAGGTGGTGTTTTTGAATCTGAACCCCAATCTCATCATCGGCAACGGCCGGGATGTGATGATCCACTACCCCAAGGTGGCGGAATATTATTCCGTTAAGGCACTGGAGATGGGCGAGCAGCTGGGCGTCCGCGTGGTGGTGGCCAATGCGCCGTACCTGAATCGTCAGATCACCTTCGATGAGATTCAGGAGGAACTGGCGCAGATGCGGCGTCTGCCCAAGTGGAAGACGCCGGAGGAGGAGCAGGCCATGTTCTGCACCGCCGAGATCGTCCACCGCTACATTGAGACTCACGACCAGCAGCAGAGCACTACGGTGCCTACGCCGGTGAAATGCGCCGGTGTCTGCGACTGGGTGCTGAAGAACTGCTACACCGATCTGCACGGCAACATCTCCATGTGCTGCCGCAACATGATCTATCGGGCGGGAAATGTGGCCCAGAAGGGGGATTTCCAGTCGGTATGGAACGCGCCGCTGCTGCAGAAGACCCGTGAGATCTTCTACTCCGGCTATCTGCCGGAGGCCTGCCTGCAGTGCGGCATGGTGGAAGGCGGCGAGCTGAAATACCTGACGGTGGAGAGAAGCGCTGACTTCTATCAGGATACGGCGCTGAAGAAAAAGCAGAAACAGGAACTGAAAGGATTGCTGGGAGACGGCAAACATGTTTGAAAAAGAGAAGCAGGAAAACTTAAAAGCGATCCGGCAGTTTGAGGCGGCGCCGCCCAAGGCGGAGTCGTGGGATGGATCGGTGGACTTCTTTCCCCGATACATGCAGATCGAGCACACCACCCGCTGCAATGCGCGGTGCATCATGTGCAACCATCTGTACACCGCCAACCGGGGCGCCGGGGACATCGACGTAAACGTGCTGTACGGGCTGGAGGAGATCCTGCCTTATGCCGAGACGGCGATGCTCAACGGCGACGGGGAGCCGCTGCTGTATGCTAACATCGACCAGTCCCTGGCCCTGCTGCGGAAGTACGGCGTCAAGGTGGGTACCAACACCAATCTGACGGTGATTCCCGACGGACTGTGGGCGTATTTTGCCGACTCCTTCGCTTTTCTGAACATCTCCTGCGACGGCTCCACCGCGGAGTTGTACGAGAACATCCGGAAGGGACTTTCCTTTGCGGATTTTGCGAAGAATCTTAAAAAGCTGAACCAGGTGGCGCCACAGCTGCGGAAGAATCTGGACTGCGTGCTGATGCGGCAGAACATCGGCGACATGGAAAACCTTGTCCGCTTTGCCGCAGAGCAGGGCTTTGCCTCCGTGCGGTTCCACACGTTGGGCGTCAATCCCATCATCGGCAACCAGAAGGATGCACCCATGCTCTATGGCCACTATCTGGCGGACAACGCGGAAAAGGCGGCGCAGACGGCACGGGCGCTGGGCATTCGCATCCAGCTGCCCGCCGTAGTGCGGCCGGCGGAGGGTTCGGTGGCGCTGGATCTGCAGCGCATCTGCGACGAGGAGCCGGCGGCGCGAGCCCGGGTGGAAAAGGTGGCGCAGTACCGCGAGCAGCTGTCCTGCCAGTATCTGGGAACGCCTGTGCAGCCGGAGGACCTGACACCGGCGACCTTTGCATACGGCGATCTGTGCCGCTGGGCGGTGGAGCGCTGCTACATCGACCTGCACGGGAACATGACCACCTGCTGCTATGACGTGAGCCACCGGTACGGCAATTTGAAAGAACAGAGCTTCCGGGAGATCTGGAACGGGCCGCTGTATCGCCAATTACGGTGGGAGATGGTACAGGGACGGCTGCCGGCATGGTGCCGCACCTGCCAGTGGCTGAAGAATCCGGAGTTTTAATGCGGCGGAGCTGCAGATATGAGGAGAGAGAACCATGACGATCTATGATTCGGTCAATGACATTAAGGAGATGCTGTTCGGCGAAAAGGGCGGCGGCTTTGAGGATGTGAGAGCTGCCATTGGCGCAGAAGTAGCGCAGGAGCGGGTGGATCTGCCGCCGCAGTACATGATGATGAAGATCACTAACTACTGCAACTCCGACTGCGTCTACTGCAACCACGCCAGAAGCAAGATCAAAAACGAGATCAAGAATGAGATCTCGCTGGAACGGCTGCAGAAGATCGTGGCGGAGGCCATCGGTCTGGGCGTGAAGGCCATCAGCATCAGCGGCGGCGAACCGCTGGTGCGCAAGGATGTGGAGGTCATCGTCAGGCAGATCGCCGAGCACAACGTGGTGCCGGTGCTGCTGACCAACGGCTACCTGCTGAAGGAGCGGGCGCAGTCGCTGTATGACAGCGGCCTGCGGTACTTCATTATCTCGCTGGACTCCATCGATCCGGAGGACTACCGTGCCCAGCGCGGCATCGACATCGGTCCGGTGCTGGAGGGCATTGAGGCGGTGCGGAAGCTGAAGGAGCACGACGAGACCGTCAAGATACACATCACGCCGGTGATCACCGCCAAGAACATCCGGCAGATGCCGGGACTGGTGGAGCATTACTCCGCTCAGGGGATCTCCCTGCAGTTCAGCCCCTATCACAAGTTTGTCTTCAATATGCGGGATGAACTGGCAGAGTTTGACGAGGCGGAGGTCAACGCCATTATCGACCAGCTGATCCGGATGAAGCGGGAGGGCTACCTCATCGCCAATTCGGTCACGTTCCTGGAGCATTTCAAGGACTTTATGTGCCGGGGCAAGGTCATGCCGGATGAGTATCAGTGTCTGGCGGGCTATGCCACGGTGTATGTGGATACCTACGAAAACGTACTGCCCTGCTGGAGCGGCGGCTTTGGGCCGGTGGACAACCTGCGCAACCGCACGCTGCCGGAGATCTGGTACAGCGAGGCGTACATGGAATTGAGAAAGAAGATGGTTTGCTGCCAGTGCGCCGGCTGCTGGCTGCTGTGCACCGGTGAGCTGACCATTCTTGTCAACGGAGAAGAGTAAACCATCCCACGGGGAGTATTGTGCTATGCAGATAACGAGAGAAGAACTGATCCGGACCTACGGCGGTATTTTCGTCCGGTTTGACTTTGCTCAGCCGCTGTCCTTTGTCTATAGCGGCGAGAGCTATGACCTGACGGAGCCTGACGCGCTGGAGGCGCTGATGCTGCGGGCAAAGGCGGACGGGGACTACATGGTCAGCAAGATCGCCAACAACGTGCTGGCGGTGTATGAAACGGAGCATCAGGTGGAGCGATACCGCCATCTTCCGGTGATGATGCATATCGAGCTGTCCAGCTACTGCAACTGCGAGTGCATCATGTGCAAGCACTGCTACGAGAAGAACAACGAGGCCAAGTATCTGCCGTGGGAGAAGTTTGACGAGCTGGAGCAGTATTTTGCTACCTGCAAGATCATCATCACCAACGGCTACGGTGAACCGCTGATCCATCCCCAAATTTCCCGGATCATTGACACCTTTGCCAGATATCAGGTGAAGATGTTTACCACCACCAATCTCCAAAGCCTGCCGGTGGACAATCTGGCGCAGATCAATCAGGTGTTTGCACGGCTCAACATCTCCTGTGACGGCGCCAGAGCCGCTACCTACGAGTCCATCCGGCGGGGCGCCAGCTTTGCAACGTTTGTGGAGAATGTACGGACGCTGCGGCAGCACTGTCCGGCGGTACCGCTGTATATGTCGGTGGTGGCCATGCGGCAGAACATCGAAGAGGCGGTGGAACTGGTGCGTCTGGCCAAAGAGCTGGGGTTCGAGGAGATTCGCTTCGGGCGCCTGGGCTCCAACCTGCTGCTGGGCAACGAAAAGGACGAGCTGATTTACTACCCCAACTTCGCCGCCTATATGCTGGAAAAGGCGAAGCGGGAGGGCGAGCGGCTGGGTGTGCGCGTGGTGATTCCGGTGATCCTCAAAGACAGCGCCATCGACGAAGAGGCGCTGGTACGGGAGCAGGAGGCGCTGCATCAGCTGCCCTTCTACCACGGGGAGGAACACTACGAGGAATTGCGGAAAGCGTATCTGCAGCTGAAAGCCCAGCATAAGTTTGACCACCACCTGTACACCACGGAAGGGGCCATCTCCTGTCAGGGACTGTGCCACTGGATCGGCTTTGGCCTGTACATCAACTGCTCGGGCAAGGTGCGGCCCTGTTCGGAGATCCCCTACAACCGCGAGCAGGAGAGGCGGGAAGAGCGCATCGACTACAACTACGAAGAACTGGTGGAATTCCGCCGGCAGTTCATCGTCGGCAGAGTGCCCCGCGGCTGCATGGACTGCGCGTTCATCATGAGCGATGAAATCGGCTGCCTGCAGGTGAATATGCAGGAATATAAACAGTATTTCAAGGATAAGGCGGGGCTGACGGACAGACCATGAGAAACTTTTTGCTGGAAGTGAAGAAGGACGCCCCCGCAAGGCTTCTCTATACCGAAGGGGAGCAGCGGCTTGCCTGCGGCGAGCGGGAAGTGTATGTGTACGGCGTTGCGGACGACCTGTACAAGCTGGCAGAACGGCCGGAGGACAGAACAGTCCTCGGTGCGTATACGGTAGTGGAGTTGGGCGCACAGTCCGGCGGCTGCCGCGTTCTGCAAAGCGCCATGGGCGGCAACAAGACCGTTTTCTACCTGCAAAGGGGGGAGACGTGGTACGTGTTCACCTCGCTGCGGCTGCTGCAGCAGATCGGCGTTCCCTGCCGCTTCTGCGACGATCGGGATCTGGTGTGTGAGTTTATCTACAACGGCTTTATCCGCACGAAGGAGACGCTGGTGCGCGGCGTGTGCAAGCTGCTGCCGGAGGAGTACTTGGAGATCGCAGACGGCAAACTGCGGGTGCGGACGCTGGGCCGGGTGGAGGCCTGTGCGCAGGAAGTCAGCCTTGCGGAGATGTACCGGCGGGAAAAAGCCGTCATGGATCGCTATATCGATCTGGCGCTTGCCCGAGGGGAAGCGATCAACATCGCCATTTCGGGAGGCTATGACTCCAACCTGATTCTGCACTTTCTCAAGGAGCGGGAGGTGCCGGTGCGCGCCTTCTCCATCGGCGGCGCCAGAGGACTGGACGAAACGGCGGTGGCAGAGCAGCTGTGCGGTCACAAGAAGGTCGCTGCCTTCCACAAGGGGAGCGTGGGGCCGGAAGTGCGTAAAATGCTGTGGGAGATCGTGACGGTGCTGGAGGGCGACCTCTATGAGCGGGGCGTGTTCCTCCAGTATGCGCTGGCACGGCTGCTGCGGGAGCACCAAGTGGACTGCATCCTGCTGGGTGAGTGCGCCGATCAGGTGTTCAACCGGAATTTTTACATCGACAAAAAACCGGACTATCTGACCAACTATACGGATCATCCCTATGAGCTGGGTACCATGGTGGTGCTGAAGAAGAGTGCGCTGATGCTGGATGCCTTTGGCGTCACCGGTCTGTGCCCCTTTATCTGCCGTGAAATGCAGATGCTGGGCGCGCAGACCATGGAGGAAAACGGCACCTCCAAGGCACAGCAAAAGCAGATGTGCGTTGCGTATTTTGACGAGGAGACCAACCGTCTGGTGGGGAAGAATCCGGGCAGTACGTCCCTGTGCAGCCTCTTTGCCGACGAGGCAGACGAGGCGGCGTTTATCTGCGACGTGCAGCAGAACAACGAATTTTATGCTCCGAAGTTTCGGATCTCCTATAAATACGGGCCGGGGGAGTCGGAGCTGGACTACTACCTGTGTCTGGAGTATCTGAGAGTTTTCAAGGAAGTTTTTTGCAAGTGAGATGAGGTGTGTGAAATGAAGGTGGGAGAGTGCGAGATCCTGGCACCGGCCGGACGGGTGACGGATATCGTTCCGCTGCTGGAGATCGGGGCGGATGCCATCTATGTGGGCCTTGCGGGCTACAGCGCAAGACCCAAATCTTCGGACTTCACACTGGAAGAGATTCAGTCGGTCCTCCCGGTGATCCATGAACAGGGGAAGAAGCTGTTTGTGGCAATGAACGCCAACGTCCCCGATGAGCGGATTGAAGAGCTGTGCGAAGCTATGGCGGCACTGGACGACATGGGCGCGGATGCGCTGATCCTGTCGGACTACGGCCTGATGCGGCGGGCGGTGCAGCTCGTCCGGCGAGCAGAGGTACACGCCAGCACGCTGGCCGGTGTCTATAACGCCGAGGACGTGAAAATGCTGCGGGACATGGGCGTCAAGCGGGTGATTTTGTCCTCGGATCTGTTCGTGGACGAGATCGTGGACATCATCGACCGGGTGCCAGAGCTGGACTACGAGATCGTGGCCGACGGCGGCATCTGCTTTAACTCCAACCGCCAGTGTCTGCTGCCCCATGTGGGACAGAAGGAGTGCTATCAGGTGTACTGCCAGAAGGAGTACGAGCTGGTGAAAGACGGCGAGAAGATGGGCAGAGCCAAACGGATCGGCAACCCGCCGGGAAAGATCCACCACACCATGGGCATCTATCTGGGCATGGGTGTGTACTCCTTCAAGGTGGAGGGACGCACCAACGATTTCAGCTACATTCAAAAGCGGGTGCAGGACATGGTGGAGAGCAAGAAGTACTATCTGGCTCACCTGCGGGAGATCCCGGGCATGATGCACTACATCCGGCGGAGCAATGAGTACGGGGTGCGGTGATGGACAAATATTTTGCAAGATATGAGCGATATGACCGGGCCGGGGTGGACGCCCTGTGCCGGCGGTCCGACATCAGGGGCATCGTACTGGGTGACCTGTTTTGCCACCGGCGGATGTTCCAAAACGGCATTGCGGAGTTTGTGCTGCTGCTCAGTCAGGTGCTGGCCTCCGACAAGACGGTGATCTATCAGGCGCCTTTGTATGTGACGGGACGGAATCTGGATGAGGTGAAATCCATCCTCGCCCTGCTCCACGGCTCCGGAAAGAAGACCTATGTGATCGTGCAGGATTTCGGCACGGCGGAGCTGGTGGCAAGAGAGTACGGCAGCATCGGCCTGATCTGGGGTCAGCTGGGTCGGGTACGGGAGCGGCGGTATTCCGGAGAGTTTTTCGCCTTCCTGCAGCATAAACAGTTTGTCGGCATGGAGACCGGCGATGTGCAGCTGGCGCAGCGGATGACGGCCTACGGGCTGACGCCCTTTTTCACAGACGCACCGCTGCACTACCAGACACTGGGGCGGATCTGCTATCTGGAGTATCAGGTGGGGCATTGCGACCCCGCGGCCTGCCACAGCGGCTGCTATCAGCTGCGCGCTGAGAACGAGACTTATGGCATGACCATTGACGGCTATATGATGGGAAAAGAATACCGGCCGGTGCCGCAGGTGGACGTAGAGACGGCCTGCGAAACGTATGGTGCAGAGTTGATCTGTACCATGGCGTAAGCGGTACGGAGCAAAAGGGTTGGTGCAAGAAATGGCAAAGAGAGAAGCACTGCAGCATCTGCAGGAGATCTATGAGGAGAATATGTGGTTCCGGGACGGCGACAAGACCCGACTGGAAGCGCTGATCGAGGCACAGGATCTGTCGGTGGAGGATGTGGATCGGATTCTGGAGGATCACAAGGAGGATCTGGACAGCGCCAAGCGGCAGTTTGCCCGGTACTATGCCAGAACTTCGGACATTCAGGAATACTACTGCATGGACGAGATCCTGTTCCCAGTGGGACAGCCGGTGATGCTCTGCCTGCGGGGCAAGTATCGGCATCAGCGGCTGGCCGGAGATTTCAAAATGGTGATCTCTCCGTACTACAACTACGGCTATCGTGCCGGTGAGTGGTTTGCGCCGTTTTCCGTGCAGGCTAAGGCTGAGAACCGGCGGCTGGAGATCCCCTACATCTTCGACCACGAGGACAAGTACAACATCACGGTATACAGTCTGTTTGAGGGGCAGGAACTGCCCATGTTCACCACGTGCGTTTATGCGCTGGAGGAGGACCTGTACGGTCAGCAGTTTTACAAGGCGGATTTCCACATGCACACCACCTATTCCGACGGACTGGAGCCGCCGGAGTTGGTGGCGGCAGCGGCCCGCGAGCGCGGTCTGGACATCATCGCCGTGACGGACCACAACCATTTTGACGGCTCTGTCATGGCCCGGCAGCGGGCACAGGAGATGGGACTGGATCTGACGGTGATTCTGGGCGAGGAGTACTCCATGGGATTTTCCCCCATGCACATTCTGGCGCTGGGAACAGAGAAACCCATCGGCAGAGAGTTCCTGTCGGCCAATCAGATGAAGTCGGAGAAGGTGCGGCAGATCGTCAGCGAGAACCCTCATCTCAGCTGCGACGCCAACGCCTACGCCTGCACGCAGGTACTGCTGGACGAGGCGAAGCGGATGGGCGGCGTCAGCATTCTGGCACACCCCTACTGGAAGCCAATCTTCCTGGACGGCTCCAGAGTGGACACGCCGGAGAACCTGTTCATCGAACTGGCGAAGGACCGGCGGTTTGACGGCATTGAGCTGGTGTCCGGCTCCCGTTCCGCGGAGTGGAATGTGTCCAACCTGCAGGCATCCCTGTCCCGGGAGATGCTGGGCGGCGAGAACGTGCCGGTGATCGGCATCACGGACTCCCACCGCTACACCACCGATCGCATCTGCGGACGGCACTACACGGTGGTGATCGCTCCCTCGAAGGAAGCGGAGGACGTGATGACCGCCGTGCGCAGCGGTAACTGCGTGGCGGTGGAAATTGCGGAGCGGGTGGCCATGTGCTACGGCAGCCACCGGTTGGTCAAGCTGGCGGACTTCCTGGTGACCTACTACTTCCCGGAGCGGGATGAGAAGGCCAGAACCGAGGGCCGGATGGCTTTGGAAAAGTATTTGCTGCAATAAAACGGAGAGATCCCGCAGGATATCTGCGCGGAGGAGAGAGAAGCGTATGAAAAAAATACTCGTAACAGGCGGCGCCGGCTTCATTGGTTCCCATCTGTGCCGGAGACTGCTGAAAGACGGCCATCAGGTCTTCTGTCTGGACAATATGTTCACCGGTACGTACGACAACATCGGCGAGCTGTACAGCAACCCCAACTTTGAGTTCATCAATGCCAACGTGATATATCCCCTGCATCTGCAGGTGGATCGGATCTACAATCTGGCCTGTCCGGCCAGCCCCGTCCACTATCAGTACGACCCCATCATGACCACCAAGACCAGCTTTATGGGCGCGCTGAACGTGCTGGATCTGGCGCGCAAGTGCGGCGCACGGGTGCTGCAGGCCAGCACCAGCGAGATCTACGGTGATCCCCTGATGCATCCGCAGCGGGAGGAGTACCGCGGTAACGTCAGCACCATCGGCCCCCGCGCCTGCTATGACGAGGGCAAGCGGATCGCTGAAACCCTGTTTTTTGACTACAAGAGACAGTACAATGTGGACATCCGGGTAATCCGCATCTTCAATGCATATGGCCCCAATATGCTGGAAAACGACGGCAGAGTGGTGTCCAACTTCATTGTGCAGGCACTGCGCAACAGGGATATCACCATCTACGGCGACGGCACCCAGACCCGCAGCTTCTGCTACGTGGATGATCTGGTGGAGGGCATGATCGCCATGATGGAAAAGGACAATTTCCACGGGCCGGTGAATCTGGGCAATCCCCAGGAGATGACCATTCTGGAACTGGCGGAGATGATCATTGCAAAGACCGGCTCTGCCTCCCAAATCGTGCACAGAAATCTGCCTGTGGACGATCCGGTGAAGAGAAAGCCGGACATCGAACTGGCTAAGCGGGTGCTGAGCTGGGAGCCCAAAGTTCCCCTCAGCGAGGGACTTGACCGGACGATTGCCTACTTCAAGTCCAGATATTGAGTGTGGCGGGAGAACAAGATGCAGGAGAAGAGAGAGCATACCATTGCCATCGCAGGCACCGGCTATGTGGGACTGAGTCTGGCTGTGTTGCTGGCGCTGCACAACCGGGTGATCGCGGTGGATGTGAATGGGGAGAAGGTCGCCAGGATCAATGCGGGACAATCCCCTATCAAGGACGACTATATCGAGGCATATCTGCGGGAAAAGACACTGGACCTGCAGGCAATGCTGGACGGAGACGCCGCCTATGCACAGGCGAAGTTCGTAGTGGTGGCCACCCCCACCAACTACGACGCCGAGAAGAACTACTTCGACACCTCCGCGGTGGAGAGCGTGGTGGAGCAGGTGCTGCGGGTGAATCCCGGGGCCACCATCGTCATCAAATCCACGGTGCCGGTGGGCTACACCGCGGCGATGGTGGAGAAATATCAGAAGGCTAACATTCTGTTCAGCCCCGAGTTCCTGCGGGAGTCCAAGGCGCTGTACGACAACCTCTATCCCAGCCGGATCATCGTCGGTCACGGCGCGGGCTGCGAGGCGGAAGCGCGCATCTTTGCAGGGCTGCTGGAAGAGGCGGCGGAGAAGCGTCCGGTGGACGTGTTGTACATGGGTACCACCGAGGCTGAGTCGGTGAAGCTGTTTTCCAACACCTATCTGGCGCTGCGGGTGTCCTATTTCAACGAGCTGGACACCTATGCCGAGTCCAAGGGGCTGGATTCCCGACAGATTATCCGGGGCGTGTGTCTGGATCCGCGGATCGGCGACTTTTACAACAATCCCTCCTTTGGTTACGGCGGCTACTGCCTGCCCAAGGATACCAAGCAGCTGCTGGCCAACTATCGGGATGTGCCGGAGAATCTCATCAGCGCCATTGTGGAGAGCAACCGGACGCGCAAGGACTTTATTGCCGACAGTGTGCTGAAAAAGGCGGGCTACTATGCTTACAGCCAGAACAGTCAGTATCAGCGGCAGGAGGAGCGGTGCATCATTGGCATCTACCGCCTGACCATGAAGAGCAACTCCGACAACTTCCGCCAGAGCTCCATTCAGGGCGTGATGAAGCGGCTGAAGGCCAAGGGCGTGACGGTGGTGGTCTACGAGCCCACGCTGGGGGACGCAGCTACCTTCTTCGGCTCGGAAGTCATCCGGGATTTCGACGACTTTGCCCGGATGTGCGACGTGATCATCGCCAACCGGTATGAGGCGGCGCTGGACGGTGTGAAGGAGAAACTGTATACCCGCGATTTGTTCGGACGTGATTAAAAAATAAGAAAGACAGGCAACTTGAAAAGGGTTGCCTGTCTTTCTTATTTTGCGTTAGAATAAAATTGAAGAAGCGTTTTTATAAGAAACGGTGGACGGTTGACCGTCAGCTGCTGACATGGAGAGTGGGAACATGACCGAGAAAGAAAAGGCTTTGGCGGGACTGGAATTTATCTGCGGCGGCAAGGAACTGCGGCAACAGCGGGATGCGGCGGAGGCGCTGTGCTTTCAGCTGAACAACACCCCGCCTGCCGACGCGGAGGCGCGGGAGGAGATCCTGCGGCAGCTGCTGCCGGACAGGGGAGAGGGTTGCTACATTAAGTCCCCCTTTATCTGCGAATACGGCACCTACATCAAGGTGGGCAAGAACTTTTTTGCTAACTACAACTGCAAGCTCGTTGACGGCGGGCAGATTACCTTCGGCGACAATGAACACATACTTTGTAAAGCGCTTATCCTGTGGGTATGTAACTTTATTACAGATCATCCATGCAATCAGCATAGCCATGACGGTCGTTTTCCCGCCGCCGGTACAAAGCTTGGTACATAGACGCCTGAATGCTCCGCCGTCAGAGGGAATATCAATGCCGACCTTCTCCGCATCAGGAGCTTCGGTCAGCCAGATCAGTGTCTCTATGGCATCCATTTGGCAGTAGAAGAACGGATACTGCCGTGCATCTTTATCGTTCCAATGATCCAGCAGCTTTCGCGTCACGCCGGTCACACCGGGACATTCCACTTCGCGCCATGCTTTCACACGGGGACGGATCCGGTTAACAAGCGGAAGCTCGATAAATTGCCCGATATCATTGTACTGATTGGATCCCTGACCAGCAATAAAATATCCGGCTGGACGGCGGCCCTCCTCGCGCACAAAGGTCTGTCCGTTTAGATTATATTTCCAGTGATGGGTCGGCTCACGGTAAGCAGAGTTAATGATTAACTGATCAATGCCTGCCATTACTCATCACCTATCCTTATCACCTTCAGGCTTTCAATGCCGCAATCGTCAATGATTTTTACTGCAATACGGGTATTCGGTTCTGCCACAAACCACAAAGACTCATTTCCGGCATACTTTTCGATCAGGTCCGGATTGATTTCTGCTCTCAGCGTCTTGGCCGGCTTGTTCCAGCCATCTTTCTTGCCGCCCATGGGGAAGAACACCTGCTTCGGCTCAATGCACATGCCGTCATAGTCGGTGTCCAACATCCACATGGCGATTCGGGAGGTACTTCCGGACTCTACCGTGCCCTTCTTCACATCGTAGTAGTCAAAGCCGTTAACCTTAACCTTGAATTTGCGCTTGCTGCGGCCATCGCGAATCAACTCCACATCCGGCTGACCCACCAGCCAGAAGGATTGATCAGAGGAGCGCTTCTTTTTCAGGTCTTCTGTCATCAGATCCGTATTCATCTGCGCTTTGAGAACCGTCACGCCAGGATAGATGTACTCGTCAATATCTTTTGCCGCTTCAGGATCAAATTGGAAAGCAGCAAAAATAACAAGCTTAGGTGCCGGACGCAAGCGCTCTACTTCATCCATTGCCATGGCTACCATACGGGAGTCCAGAGGCTTGGTCTCTCCGGCAAAGCAGATAACAGCACGGCGGGGCGTCTCTTCTTTGGTTTACGCCTCTGCCTGCAGGAATTTGGTGCCGGACAAGGGTTCTACCCGGCTGAATTCCAATCTGCTGCCACCGCGTCCGAGAATACCGGTAGCCAGCAACTGATCCCGCCAGTCGGTCTGCTTGGCGCTATAATCTTCTTCGGCATCGCCGATGTCGTCCAAGGGCTTTACAACGGGTGCAGGAAGAGCTTCTACAGTGAAAGGACCTGTGATACGGACTTTGATTTTATCGATTTCTGGTTGATCATATAACGTTTCTTCAGCAGGAGGGTCGTCGTTTACAATAGAGCCAATAGTGACGTGTGGAGCGGTTTTGTAAACAAAACCACTGGCAACCCCCTGATCTTCGTGGGCCAATTTGTAGTAGTCGAATGTTGCGGTCATTAACCGATGTTTGGCCAACGCAATAGAAACTCTGGACGTATCACATGTAATCCAACGACGTCCCCATTGCTCTGCTACAAAAGCTGTTGTACCACTTCCACAGGTGATATCCAAAACTAGATCTCCCGGATCAGTAGTCATGAGCATACAGCGTTTGGGTAATTCGGTTGCGGTTTGAACAACATAAATTTTATTGTTTACTGCGCCTATTCCAGTCCACAAATTATTCATTCGAGAAATGGGATAATATTCGTAATACAGCCGGACACGTAAAGAATCCCCTTCAATTTGAAGCCGATTCTTTGCCTTTAAGTCATCCAGCCCATCTGGATATGAGGTTTTCCACTGGGTTACTCTAGGAGGGAAGTAAACCTTCCCCTCGTATTCATACCCTTGCTGTTTTTCGCTACCTTGAGCATTAAGGCTCCATGTTCCAAACAGTTTATAGGAAGGATGAGCCGCCAAGTAGGAATCAATATACTTTCTAGTTCACGAAGTCGTAGGATTAATTCCGATTCCACAAGATTCTTTCCTGAACGGCGTTTCGTGTTCGCAGTTTCGCGGCACACGATTTCGTGCAACTTGGCTTCCAAATCGGCAAATATTTCACGGATAATGCACAATAAGCTGCGCAAATTGAAAATCGCATAAAAGAAGACATAGCTTGCAGGCTCTGGTAGAATGAAGTTACCACACAAACATTCTGAAAGGAGACAGCAAACTATGTCCGAGAAAATTGTACAGCTAAACGAGGAAGTAATCAAGGGCCAAATCAAGGAATTGGTTCGCGGCAGCGTGGAGGAAACCCTGAACGAGCTGCTGGAGAAGGAGGCGGAGTCCCTGACGCAGGCGGCCCGCTACGAGCGCAGCGAGGCCCGTCAGGGTTACCGAAGCGGTCACTATGACCGAAACCTTACCACAACCTCCGGCGACGTCACGCTCCATATGCCGCGACTCAAGGGCGTATCTTTCGAGACTGCCATCATCGAGCGGTATCGCCGCCGGGAGAGCAGTGTGGAGGACGCGCTTATCGAGATGTATCTGGCGGGCGTTTCCGTGCGCCGTGTGGAGGACATCACGGAGGCGTTGTGGGGCAGCAAGGTCTCGCCCGCCACCATCAGCGAGCTGAACAAAAAAGCCTACGTCCACATCGAGGACTGGCGGAACCGCCCGTTACAGGGCGGACGGTATCCGTATGTCTACGTGGACGGCATCTACCTGCGCCGCAACTGGGGCGGAGAATATGAAAATGTGGCGATTTTAGTGGCAATCGCCGTGAACGGGGACGGTTTTCGTGAGGTTTTAGGCGCCGCAGAGGGCATGAAGGAGGACAAGGGCAGCTGGTCAGCTTCTTTCAATGGCTCCGCGGACGCGGCTTGGACGGCGTAAAGCTCATCGTTGGCGACAAGTGCATGGGGATGCTGGAGGCCGTGGGCGAGGTGTTCCCGGACGCCAAATACCAGCGCTGCACGGTGCATTTCTACCGCAACGTTTTCTCTGTTGTGCCCAAATCCAAGGTCAAAATTGTGGCAAAAATGCTCAAGGCGATCCACGCCCAGGAGAGCAAAAAGGCGTCCCGCGAGAAGGCGAAAGCCGTGGTCGCCGAGCTGCGCGCCATGAAGCTGAAGGAGGCGGCAAAGAAGGTCGAGGACGGCATCGAGGAAACGCTGACCTACTGCGATTTTCCCAGCGAGCACTGGACGCGCATCCGCACCAACAACGTGATCGAACGGCTGAACCGTGAGATCCGCCGCCGCACCCGCGTGGTGGGGACATTCCCTGACGGAAATTCTGCCCTGATGCTGGTCTGTGCCCGGCTGCGCCATGTGGCGGGCACCCAGTGGGGCAACAAGAAGTACATGAACATGAAGCACTTGGAGGCGGCCATAGATGACGTCTCCATTGCCGGCTGGCTTCATTCAGCCGGAGCCTGCAAATAAATTTGCGCATAAATCTTGACGGGACCATTTCACGGATTCCATTTGCCTTGCCACGAAGAAGGAAAAAGAATATCTATAAAAAAGAGAGCGGATGTCCGAGGCCTTTCCCTCGGACATCCGCTTTAGCTTTTCATCGTCATAGTATAATTAACTTTGCATAGGGGCTTTTCTCGGCACTTCAATCTACTGTACCACGACTGTACCATTTTGGCGTGCAGCTTTATGAAACAGCGTGGAGTTTTATACCCCTTGAAATTTGAAAAAGCTTGTTCCCGTAAGGATTTACGGGCATTTATGCTTCTTTATAGATTTATGAAATCAGGTCAAATTCTTCCGATACCTAATTTCATAGCTTTCTCTATCTCCTTAAAAAGTCTTGATTTTCAAGGGCTTCCGGAATCTGGCACACTTGGCTTACGCCATTTTCGCATGGACTTATATGCTAGGAAACCCTGCCTGATTCGAATTGCCGCACAGCCTGATCCAAAGATTCGGATGTGACATGGACGTAACGGTCCATCGTTGTCTTTATACTTGCGTGACCAAGCAGCTTTTGAAGAACCTTGGGCTGCACGCCGCATTCAATCGCTCTCGTGGCGTAGGTATGGCGTAAAGCGTGCATACAGAATTTTTCAATTCCCGCTTCGTCGCATAGCTTGTAAAGGTGGGTATCATAGGAACTGTTTTTCGCCGGTTCCCCGGTACGCCAGTTGATAAAGACAAGATCACGCATGACCAGCCGGGAGATTGCCCCCGTTCGCCGGTCGATATATTCCAGTGTTTGCGAGAGCAGCGGAGATTCCTTTTGCCAAGGGCGCTTGTCCTTGATTTCTTTCAGAATTTCATAGGCCCGATCCGTCAACGGTATTGTGCGGTAGCTGTGCTGCGTTTTCGGAGGACCCACACGCCAATACTGTTCACCGTGTCGAAACTCCAATGTTTTGTTGACCGTGAGCGTGCGCTTTTCAAAGTCAATCGCGTCCCACGTCAACCCGATCATCTCGCCGGTACGCAAACCGGTTTCAAGGATCAGCGCGTATTGGTTGTAGTTGCGGGAGCGTTTCGCTGTTTCAAGAAACACGCGCTGCTCGTCACGGGTGAGGAACTTAATATCGTCTGTCGCACGAACCGGCTTTGTAAACCGCACACCGTCCATCGGGTGCTTGTAAATCAGATCGTTCATCTTCGCAGCCTTGAGCAAGGTTCCCATCGTGATATAGGTCTGCCGGATGGTAGACCCTGCATAATCCGCATCCATGGAAAGCAGCACTTTTTTGCAGTGCATGGGCTTCACATCGGAAAGGAGCATTTTGCCGATGATGGGCTGGATATTCTGCTTATATCGCTCCCGATAATTTCGCAGGGTATTCGGTGCTAAATCGCCCACAATGTTCTCAATCCAAAATGAAAACCATGCGTCAACCGTCGTGTCTGAGGGACAAAACATATCTTCGTGCTTGTCGGCATATTTCGCCTGCTCGATCCAGTTACGCGCCTCGGGAATTGTCTGGAAATATTTCTCATGTCGTTTTCCTGCTTTGTCTACAAAACGTGCGTGATATAATCCGTCCTTTCTTTGGTAGATACCCTTACCGCATTCTTTGCCTTTTAAGTTTTTGCCCATTGTATACTCCTTTCCCGCAGAGAGAAAAGAGCCTACTGCAACAACATAATTATAGCAGATAGGTTCTTTTCTCTCAAGCTGTTTTTACAAATTATCTTTTGCTGTCAGATCACCAGCTTTTGACTGATGTACTCTTCAAACTCCCGGCGCTTCACCAGCTTTTTCGTCCCGACGAACAGGACGAAGGGGCAGTTGGGGGCTTTCAGCATGCTGTCGATCTTGTTGATGCCGATGTTGCTGTATTCCGCCGCCTCCTTGGTGGTCAGCGCCATTTTCAGGTGGATGGGTACGGTGGGTGTGTTGGTCATGAGGGTACTCCTTTCTTGGCGTCTATGTAGACAGATAAAACCTGTTTTCTTTGCGTTCGAGGGAAATCGTATTGCTCCGCCGGAACTGCGGTGCGGGAGGCGTTGGTATTGCTGGCCTCTCGGGGCCTTATTTGTCTACGCCGGACCGCCGTTTGCGGGCGGATTTCGCCTTCTGCTGGCGGTGAACCTCCTTGGCGCAGGCGGGGCAGTATTTTGTCCTGCCGGAGCGGGCGAGAATGCCCGTGCCGCAGACTTCGCAGCGGCGCAGCTTCTTGGGGCTGAGAATGGCCTGTTCCAGCTTGGGTTGCTGGGGCAGCACAGCGCGGCGGAACCACCGGCAGATCAGGCTGCGGGAGATAAACTGCGGGCGGACACCGTCCAGCAGCAGGCACTCGCCATCCAAGAAGTTGCAGCAGCGTTTTGTAAGCCCTCGCACGCTGCGGAGCTGCCCCGGCGTCAGGCGAAAGAGCGAGCCGTCCGGCAGGCGTTCGATGGGGTCAAGCTTGTGCATCTTCGCCCTCCTTTGCGATGAGCTTTGCGTCCGCTGGGTAGTTCAGCGTGATGAGGGCGGGCTTTCTCTGCCGTTTTTTAAGTATCAGAGAAGAAAAAATGTCCCCGCTTTCGAAAAAGCGGGGACATCACGATCTGCGGATATTGGGATTTGATAGAATAGCAAGCACAGCCGCTGTCCGGACACGCGGCGATTTTGGGAGTATCCCAAGCCCTTTGCATTTGGCTCACAGCCTTATATTCAGGAGGCAGCCGATCATGAATCATTCAGTGGTTGGTGCTTGCTTTCTTCATGAACTCCAGATAAAGACTGTACAACACAGCACAGACGGGTACGCTGAACAGCATCCCTAAGACGCCGAATGCTTCGCCGCCGATTGTAACAGCCATCAGCACAAGCAGTCCGGGAAGCCCAACGGACTTGCCGACCACCTTGGGATAAATCAGATTGCCCTCCACCTGCTGCAAAATGAGCAGAAAGAGAATGAACCACAGAGCCTTGCCGGGTTCTGCCAGCAGGATCAAAAACGCGCCAAGACCGCCGCCGATCCATGCACCGAAAATCGGTACCAGTGCAGTAACGGCCACAAACGCGGAGACCGCACCGGCATACGGGATCCCAAGGATCAGCATTCCAAAGAAGCACAGAACGCCGATGATGACCGCTTCGGTAAGCTGTCCGCTGACAAAATTTGTGAAGGTCTGGTTGGTCAGAGAGGCAATACTCAGAAGCCGCTGTGCCTTCTTTTGCGGAAGGACTGTTACAATGAGTTTTTTCAAATGTGCCGCGACGACTTCCTTCTTTGCAAGCAGATACAGCGCAAAGACAAGTCCCAAGAGAACATCCACCAAAGCCGACAGGACAGAGGTTGCCGCGCCCCACGTCACGGTGAGGATGCCGCTTCCCTCATCGCTGATCAAGGCGGTGACCTTCTCGATCAACAGGTCGGAGTCTATGGCGTATTCGGGCAGGACAATGTTATATTTTGCAGCAAACCGGACAACGCCTGTCCACCACCGCCCGATTTCCTCCACATAGGCCGGAATGTTTTGAATAAACTCGTCGCCGGACTCCCGCAGGCTGGGGATCATCATAAACACCACGGCAAACAGAATCCCAAGAACGAGCACGGTGCTTGCGCTCAGGCACACAGGGCGGGTCAGCTTTTCAGGAGCCCTTCGGCACACCTTGTTCCAGCAGCATTCCAACGGTCGAAGGACTACGTTGATCAAAAACGCAATCGCGCCACCGATCAGAAATGGCGTGAACAGCGCAAGCACCGTGCCGAGAAAACGCAAAACAGCGTCAAGGTTTACCAGTGCCCACGCAAATACAATCAGCAGCACCAATGCGCGGATAATGTAACGAATAATCGCCTTGTCCGGCCATTTGCGTTCCTGCGGCGCGGAATCCTCATTTCTGTTACCGGCTGTGTTTTGCGGTTTCTTCGCCATGTTTCTTCCTTTCCACTATTGTGCACAGGCCCATTCAAATCCGAAAGCACTTTTGCAGCGCTTTATACTCACCCATTGCCAGAATCGTTATGTCATCGGACAATACAGTGTCCGGCGTAACGGAAACATCCGTTTTTCCTGCACGCTTGATGCCGAGGATATTGATGCCGAACTTTCGGCGAACATCCAGTTCTCCAACGCTTTTCCCGACCCACGCCTCTGGCACCTGAACTTCAAAGATGGCGTGCTGCTCGTCGATCTCTATATAGTCAAAAATATGGTCGGCAGTGAATCGAATCGCTGCCCATTTTGCCATCTGCTTTTCGGGATAGACCACGTTATCTGCGCCGTTGCGGAGCAGAAACTTCGCCTGCACGTCGCGTTCGGCGCGGGATACCACGTATTTTGCGCCCAGCTCTTTCAGCAGCGAGGTGGTTTCCAGCGAGTTCTGGAAGTTGCCGCTGATGGTCACAAAGCAAACATCAAAATTCCCGATGCCGAGCGAACGCAGGAACTCCGCATTGGTGCTGTCGCCGATCTGTGCGTTGGTGACAAACGGAAGCACATTGTTGATCCGTTCCTCATTGGTATCGACTGCCATGACCTGATGCCCCAGTGGAGAGAGCTGCATGGCGATATGCCGCCCAAAGCGGCCTGCTCCAATCAATAAAACATTTTTCATGGGATAGACAACTCCTTTGCTTATCCAATCGTGATTCTTTCCTGTGGCAGCTTTGCATTGCCGCTTTTTTTGCTGGACACCGCCGCATAAATGAGCGTCAGCCCGCCGACCCTGCCCAGATACATCAGCGCGATCAATACCGCCTGCGAGGGAATGTGCAGCTGCGGCGTAATACCCAGAGTCAGTCCCACGGTGCCCACCGCCGACGCGGTTTCATATAGGCAGGGGGACAGCGGAAGATTCTCATATACGCTGATAAAGACGGCTCCCCCAAAGAACAGCGCAAGGTACATCGTCAGAATGGTCGCGGCGGTTTTGACGGCACTGCAATCGACTCTGCGCCCAAAGAATTGAGCGCTGTCCCGCTGCCGGAAGCTCGCAGCAGCATTGGCAAGCAGAACAGCCAGCGTTGTGGTTTTCATGCCGCCTGCCGTGGAGCCGGGAGAACCGCCGATGAGCATCAGAAGGATCATCACGCCCAGCGATGCGCCGGACATGGCGGGTAGATCGACTGTGTTGAAGCCCGCCGTTCTCGGCGTGACCGATTGGAACAGGGCTGCCTGAACCCGCTCTCTGAGGGGAAGGGCATCAAAGTCCACAAAGAAGAAAAACAGCGCCGGAAGGACGATCAGCGTGAGTGTCGTGACAAGAATCACCTTGCTCTGCATTCGATAACGGTGGAAGTGCAGCTTGTTTTCGCAAATGTCATCCCATGTCAGAAAACCAATGCCGCCGGTTATGATCAGGAGCATGATCGTGATATTGATCACCGGATTTTGGACATAACCGGTAAGGGACGGATACAAGTTGTTGTTCGTTCCCAGAATGTCAAACCCCGCGTTGCAAAAGGCGGAGATGGAGTGAAATACCGCCATCCAGATCCCGCGCCATCCGTAGTCCCGGCAAAACACCGGCAGCATGGCAAGCGCGCCGATCAGTTCGATCAGAAATGTTCCCCGCAGGATGAACCGTGTCAGCCGGACGATTCCCCCCACTTTCGGCGCTGAGATGGCGTCCTGCATGGTGCTGCGCTGCATCAGAGAGATCCTTCGCCCGGACAGCAGCGCAAACGATGCCGCCACGGTGACAACACCAAGCCCGCCTATCTGAATCAGCGTCAGGATCACAGCCTGCCCAAAGACCGACCAATAGCTGCCGGTATCCTGCACCACAAGACCCGTTACACAAACAGCGGAGGTCGCGGTAAACAGTGCCTCATGAAACGGCGTTACACACCGAGCTGTCGCAGAAATTGGCAGCATCAGCAGCAGCGCGCCCAGCAGGATTACCCCTGCAAAGCCCAATATGATGATTTGAAAAGACGAAAGACGATGCTTTCTGCAAACCATTTCTTCTGACATCATCCTCACTCCTTGTGAATTGCGCGATAGATTTATTGTGCGCAGGCCAAACACACGCCGCATTGCCTGACTGTGACAGAGGACACCCGATGCGCGCTCAGCCCGGAGACCGTGATCTCCAAATTCTGCACAGCGAAGGAATCGCCCTTGACGGGGACTCTATTCAGCTGCTCCATGACCCAGCCGCCGACAGAAACACTGTCCGATTCCAGCTTGACATCAAAGAATTCCATAAAATCCTCCAAGCTGACGGAGCAGTCCACGCGGTAGGTATTCTCGTCCAGCTTTTCAAAATCTTCTTCCACTTCGTCGTGTTCGTCCCAAATTTCACCAACCAGTTCTTCCAAAATATCCTCCATCGTAACAATACCGAGCGTGCCGCCAAAATCGTCTACAACGACGGCGACATGGGACTTCTGATGCTGGAGCATTTTTAGAATGTCGCGGATCTTCGTGTGCTGATAGACGAACAACGGTTCCGTCATGATTGCCGTAATGGGCTGATCCGTCATCTTGCCGTTGATATAGAAGTCCTTCTGATGAAGAACACCGACGATCTGATCGATGGTATCCCGGTAGACCAGCAGACGGGAGAAGCGGGACTGTGTAAAGGCTCTGGCAATTTCCTCGTGGCTCTCGTCGATGTCCACGGCCTCCAATTCGATGCGATGCGTCAGAATTTCCGCCGCCGTCAGGTCGCGGAACTCAAGGGCGTTGCGCAGCAGCTCACCCTCATTTTCGTCAATGCCGCCGTCCTGCTCCACGTCCTCCATGAAAAGGAGCAGTTCCTCGTGGGACATTTTTGCGTCGTCATTTGTCTTGAAGAAGCGAGAAACCAGCTTTTTCCACTGGGAAAAGAGAAAATTCAGCGGGGTCAGCACCCAGATCCAGAGCCGGATAAAGGGCGCACTGAACATGGCAAAGCGCTCCGGCGTGTCCTTTGCAACGCTTTTGGGGGTGATCTCGCCAAAGATCAGGACAACGACCGTGACCACAATGGTGGAAACGGTCGCGCCGATGTCGCCGTAAAGTCCGACGAACAGAAGCGTGCCGATGGACGCCACCATGATATTGACGATATTGTTGCCGATCAGGATGGTGGAGATCAGCTTGTCATAATCTTCGGACAGCTTGAGCGCCAGCGCTGCCCGCTTGTTTCCGTTGTCCGCCAACACCTTGAGGCGGGTCTTGTTCAGGGATGAAAACGCCGTTTCTGTGGCACTGAAATAGGCGGACATGGCAATGCAGACCACCATTGCGAAAATGCTTCCAAAATAATTCATTTCAAACTCCTTTATGTTCTGTTCGTATTATCGTACCAAGCAAAAAAAGGCACGCCTATACCCGATACCGCAGCAAAGGGCGTAGATATGCCACACATGAACAGAACATATAGGAGCTGTTACCGTTATCGTCGCTACTGTCGTTTTCCACGAAATTCTTCCTCCTTTTTGCTGTGTGCTTATATCATAGCATTTCTCCGGTGTAGATTCGGTAAAGAAACAAGTGCGGCGCAATATCCCCCTGTGAGAAATCTTGAAGCGTTTCTTCTCATGGAGTATAATAAAGATGTTAAAAAGCACCTTTGGAGAGATTGCCATGAAAAGCCGCCAACGACAAAAGGATATTTTATTTTCGCTCATCGTCTTTTTCAGCGCCTTTGCCGTCAATTTGCTGATTCAGAAGCTATTTACCACGCAGACGCTGGTGCCCATGATCTTTGTGTTCGGCGTATTTTTGATCTCGCTGAAAACGCATGGGTATTGCTATGGCATCACTTCGGCGATCGTCAGTGTGTTTGCGGTGGATTTTGCCTTCACCTATCCCTATTATGTCTTTGGCTTTTTCGTAGAAGAAAGTATCCTATCCGCTGTCATCATGATGGTCGTCGCCGTTTCCACCAGTACGCTGAACATTCGCATCCGCGATCAGGAAAAGCTGCGCTCAGAAAACGAAAAGGAAAGAATGCGCGGCAATCTGCTGCGGGCGATCTCCCATGACCTGCGCACGCCCCTCACCTCCATATACGGGTCATCCTCCACGCTGCTCTCCAAGTATGATGAGTTGCCGAAGGAACAGCAGCTCAAGCTGCTGGGAGAGATCCAGGAGGACAGCGAATGGCTCATCCGCATGGTCGAAAATCTCCTGTCCGTCACAAGGATCGACGGTGCAAAGGTCAAGGTCGTGAAGACGCCGACTGTTCTGGATGAGCTGATCGACTCGGTTCTCATGAAGTTTTCCAAAAAGCATCCGAACCAGAAGGTCATCACGCAAATACCGGACGAGTTTGTGGATATTCCCATGGACTCGCTTCTCATTGAGCAAGTGCTGCTGAATCTTCTGGAAAACGCCGTGTTCCACGCAAAAGGTATGACGGAGCTGACGCTTTCCGTTTCTCTCGTGGGAGACAAGGCGGTATTTGAGGTCGCCGACAACGGCTGCGGCATTCCGGAGGATGCGCTTCAAAAGATTTTCAGCGGAAGCTATGAAAAGTCCGCCGCGCCGGTGGACGGGACGCGCCGCAATATGGGGATCGGACTATCTGTATGCGCTGCCATCGTCAAAGCGCACGGCAGTGACATTACCGCAGAAAACAGGAAGGGCGGCGGTGCGGTATTCCGCTTTGCGCTGGAAAGAGGGGGTGAGGACGATGGGCAATAACAAGTACAAGATCCTGATCGTAGAGGACGAGGCCAACATCCGAAGCTTTATCAAAGCCAATCTGGAAACCAGTGACTATCAGGTGCTCTGCGCGGAGACCTGTGCGCTCGGCATAATGATGTACGCCTCCCATCGTCCGGATCTCATCGTTCTGGATCTCGGCCTGCCGGATCGGGATGGTTTGGACTTGATTCAGAAAGTCCGGGAATCGGACACCGTGCCCATCATTGTGCTCTCCGCCCGCTCCAACGAGCGGGACAAGGTGGAGGCGCTGGATCTGGGGGCGAATGATTATATTACCAAGCCCTTTGGGACGGAGGAACTGCTGGCCCGTATCCGCGCCGTTCTCCGCAGCCATCGGCACAGCAAAGAAGAGGAACGTTCCCCCGGCGGAAAATTCCGCCTTCAGGATCTGCTGATCGACTATGATACGCGGCAGGTCTTTGTTGGCAAAGAAGAGATCGACCTGACTCAGACGGAGTACAACATCATGGCGTTTCTCTCCGTCCATGCGGGGAAGGTGCTGACGTATGCCGCCATCATTCGGGCGGTCTGGGGGTATTCAGACTATGGCAGCGTCAAGAAGCTGCAAGTCAACATGAAGAACATCCGCAAGAAAATGGGCGTGACGCCCGGTGAAAAGCGCTACATCATCAATGAGCTTGGCGTCGGATACCGGATGCTGGCGGAGGATGAGGCATAGCGCTGCCAAAGTTCTGCGCCGCTTGACAGGCGTGGTACAACATAAATGAGCTTTTTCCGTTTCTATACCAAACGGAGAAGGCTCATTTTTTGTTTGGAGGATCAAAAATGAAGAGAACATTCAGCACGGAGCTTGCCTATGTATTCGGCATCGTATTTGTCGCGCTGGGCGTTGTCCTGATGGAAAAGGCCGACTTCGGCGCTTCCATGGTGGTCGCGCCTGCATACCTTCTTTACCGCTGGCTGTCTCCCGTGTGGAGCTTCGTCACCTTCGGCATGGCGGAATACTGCTTGCAGGCTGTGCTGCTGCTCGCCATGTGCCTGCTGCTGCGCTTCCGCGTGTCATATCTCTTCTCCTTTGTCACGGCGGTCGTCTACGGCTTTGTGCTGGACGCCTTCATGCTGCTTGGCGCCGCGCTTCCGGCGGGCAGCGTCTGGCTGCGCGTGATCTACTATGCGCTGGGGATGTTTTTTTGCGCGGCCGGTGTTTCCGCCATGTTCCACACCTATAGCAAGCACATCCAGTGTCCGGACACACGGTCAAAATGCGCGTTTCAGCCCTGCGGGCAGACTGCACATTTCGACTTTTGGGATGCTCCCAAACCCTGCCTGATTTTTGCAAAATCGCCGTGGATCCGGGGAATCGCACGCGAACTTAACGACATCTTTGCAATGACGCTTTTTTGTGATTTTGAAGCCTCTCAGGCCGCCATTTCCACGATGATTTCCTGGATTTTCACACGGAAATTGGCATACAGATTTTTACTGAATGCCATTGCGTAACTGCATTGTTTGCTGTATAATTAAATAGCCAAATAGTCATATCTCGCATAGCAGATCGCGGAATATGACTATTTGCGGGAGATTTTAAATTGTCCTTGCCGGGGGAATGACACCCTGCAAGACTGATAGGAACCGAATTACATGTACAGACGATATGTGAAGCGCATCATTGACGTGATTTTGTCACTGGTCGGTCTGATCCTGGCCTCGTGGCTGTACCTGCTTATCATGATTGCCATCGAGATCGACGATCCCGGCCCGGTGTTTTTCTCACAGAAGCGCGTGGGCATCCACAAAAAATATTTTCAGCTCTATAAATTCCGCAGCATGAAGATGTCCACGCCACACGATATGCCCACGCATCTTCTGGAGAATCCGGAGCAGTACATCACACGGGTGGGGAAATTCCTGCGCAAGACATCGCTGGATGAGATTCCGCAGCTCTGGAACATTCTGCGGGGTGATATGAGCGTCATCGGCCCGCGCCCGGCCCTCTGGAATCAGGAGGACCTGCTGGCTGAGCGCGACAAGTACGGTGCCAACGATGTAAAGCCGGGCCTGTCCGGCTGGGCGCAGATCTGCGGCCGGGATGAGCTGGAGATTTCTGACAAGGCGCGTCTGGACGGCGAGTATGTGCAGCGTATGAGCTTCGGCTTTGATTGCCGCTGCTTCTTCGGAACGGCCATTTCCGCATTGAGCGGAGACGGCGTGGTGGAGGGCGGCACCGGGGAGCTGCACAGGATGGAGAACAAGAAATGAAGATTCTGATCGCAACCAACCATTCCTATATGTTCTACCGCTTCCGCAAGGAGCTGGTGGAGGCGTTGATGCAGGAGCACGAGGTCATTCTCAGCACGCCCTTTGTGGGGCATGAGGACGATCTGCAGGCCATGGGGCTGCGCTGCATCGAGACGGATATTGACCGCCGCAGCATCAACCCCTTCAAGGATATGAAGCTGCTGAAGACGTACCGGCAGATGCTGGACGAGCTTCAGCCGGACATGGTCGTTACCTATTCCATCAAGCCCAATATCTATATGGGCACAGCCTGCAAGGCCAAGGGTATCCCATACGTCGCCAACGTGCAGGGACTGGGCACGGCGTTTGAAAAGCCGGTGCTGTCGTCTGTGGTGTCGGTGATGTATCGCAGCGCCCTGCGCAAGGCAAAAACGGTGTTCTTCGAGAATGAGGAGAACGCCCAGTTTTTCCTGAACAAAAAGATCATCTCCCACCGGCAGGTAAGTGTGCTTCCCGGTGCGGGCATCAATCTGGACGAGTATCCCTGCGTTCCCATGGGGGATGACGGCGTGTGCAGCTTCCTGTTTGTGGGGCGCATTATGAAGGAAAAGGGCGTGGACGAGTTTTTCTCTGCGGCCAGAACGCTGAAAGCGGAATTTGGCGAGAAGGTCGCCTTCGATGTGGTGGGCTTTTATGAGGACGCCTACAAAGAGCAGGTGGATCAGCTGGTTGCCGATGGTATCGTGCGTTTTCATGGGTTCCAGACGGATGTGCATCCGTTTTATGAGGCGGCGGACTGTGTGGTGCTGCCGTCCTATCATGAGGGCATGTCCAACGTGCTGCTGGAGGGTGCCGCCACAGGCCGCGCCCTGATCACCAGCGATATCCCCGGCTGCCGCGAAGCGGTGGAGGATGGCGTCAGCGGGTATCTGTGCCCGGCACAGGACGCAGAGGGCTTGACGCGGGCCATGCGTGATTTCGCGCAGCAATCCTTTGACCGGCAGGTGCAGATGGGGCAGAGCGGACGCGCGCTCGTTGAGCGTAAGTTTGATAAACAGCTTGTGGTGGCAAAGACGCTGGACGGCCTCGGCCTGCCTGCGGCAGTGAGGAGCTGAGCATGCGGCAGCTGATTTTGCTCTATTGGGGCTGCGTCTTTCTGATGTATCTGTCTCAGGTTTATTATCCCACGTCCATGCAGTTGGAGGGCCCCCAGACTGGGCGTTGCCACTTCATGCTGCGCAAAGCGGACGTGTTTATGATTGCCGCGATCGTGTGGATGACATGCTTTTCGTTCCTACGGACAAGCTATAACGATACGGGAACATATATCGCCCACTTTATGGACTCAGAGTCTGTCGCAGACTATTTTGCAAGAAACGGTCTTTTGGACTGGACGGGTAATCCTCTTTCGGAATTGTATCGTGATGCTATGCGCGATATCACGACTAACTATCATATTTACTTCTTTTTCCCAGCATTCCTCAGCAGTTTTGCGGTTGTTAAGCTTTGTAAGAAATACTCTGTCAGCCCTGCGCTTTCACTGCTTGTTTTTTTCTCTATCGGTACATATGTCATGTATATTGCGGCACTAAAGCAATGCTTTGCAATGTTTTTCCTGCTTTTGGCATTGCCGTATGCAATAGACAAGAAATATGTGAGATTTTACCTGCTGGTGTTTGTCGCGGTCCTGTTTCATACCCATGCATTCATGTTTGCAATTGTGCCGCTGCTTTTTGAAAAGCCGTGGGGGAAAGTTACCATTGCATTTTTCGGAGCTGCCCTTTTTGCAATGGCGACTTACGATGCAACCCTTGGTGCGTTTATGGAATATGCGCAGTCTATGGGAGCATTGGTGGCAGAGATCGAGGTGTTTGATAATAACGCCATCAACGTTCTGCGCGTTGCAGTTTACTGGGTGCCTGCACTGCTGGCACTGGTGTTTCGCAAGAGACTTTTTTCAGATTCGACAAGGGCGGAAAATCTGTTTGCTAACATGAGCCTCATCAGCGCATTTATTTTGATGATCGGCCTGGTTCAGGCGGCAAATCTGTTTGCGCGAATGGCAGCATATTTTGAGATTGCCACGGCGATCACGCTTCCGTGGATGATAAAGAAGCTGTTCACCAAGCGTTCCGCGCAATATGTTACAGCTTGCGCAGCTGTGCTGTATTTCATCTATTTTCTGTACGAATTTGGCGTATCGAAAGGATTTGGCAGCGGATACTCATCTATCACACTGTGGCAGTTTATCACAAGTCTTTTTGGAGGTTAGGGTTATGATGGTCTCGGATGTTCCTCAAATAATTGAATCCTGTGGGTTTTGCCGCGCTGAGAAGGTTAAGAGTCTCCGGGCAATGAAAAGCGGAATGACCAACCGTTCCTATTCGTTCTGCATGGACGATAAGCGATATATTATCCGCATTCCGGGAGAGGGCACGGATCGCCTGATTAACCGCAAACAAGAGCACGCGGTATATAATGCAATTTCATCTCTGGGAATCAGCGAGGACGTTTATTATTTTGATCCCAAATCAGGAATTAAAATTGCGGCCTATTTAACGGATGCCCACGTCTGTGACAGCAGTAACTGGGAAGAAGTTGAGCGTTGTTTATCAGCATTAAAAAGATTCCATGCGCAGAAGCTGCACGTTTCTCATAGCTTCGATCTTTGGGAACGTCTCACTTTCTATGAGAGCCTTTGGAATGGTGCGCCTTCCGTTTACGCGGATTATGACAAAACGAAGCAGGCTGTCCTTAGCTTGAAAAGCTATATTGACGCACAGCCAAAGAGCATCCAGCTCTGTCATATCGATGCTGTTCCGGATAACTTCCTGTTTGTGACTGGAAAGGATGGAAGCGAGGAGGTTAAGCTCACCGACTGGGAGTATGCTGGTATGCAGGACCCGCACTTGGACGTCGCAATGTTTATTATCTATGCAATGTACGATAGAGACTCAGCTGAGAAACTGATAGACCTGTATTTCTCTGATGGCTGCGATAAAGCCACCCGCCTGAAGATATATTGCTATATTGCTGTCAGTGGCCTTGTGTGGAGCAACTGGTGCGAGTTCAAGCGTCATTGCGGTGTGGAGTTCGGCGCTTATGCACAGCGACAGTATGATTACGCGAGAGAGTATACCAAAATCTTTTTCAAGGAATACAGGGAGGCATTTGGCAGAGATTATGTCTGAACATATTGTAGAACGTGCAATCATTATGGCTGCGGGTATCGGCCAGCGGCTGCGCCCTGTGACCCTGACGACTCCCAAACCGTTGGTCACAGTAAATGGCGTGTGCATGATCGATACGATCATCGCGGCGCTTCACGAGAATGAAATCCACGAGATTTATGTCGTGGTCGGATACCTAAAAGAGCAATTCTATGAATGGGCGAAGAAGTACAACGGCATTACTCTGATAGAAAATCCATGGTACGCGGAGTGCAATAACATCGCGTCCCTCTATGTCGCGCGTGAATACCTGAACAACGCGATTATTTTGGACGGCGATCAGATCATCCGCAACCCGGCGATCCTTCACCGGGAATTTACCCGCTCCGGGTATAGCTGCGCCTGGACAGACAGAGCTACAAACGAATGGCTGTTGACGGTTAAAAATGGGATCGTGACAAAATGCAGCCACACAGGCGGCGATCACGGCTGGCAGCTCTTCAGCGTGTCACGCTGGACAGCAGAAGATGGGCAGCGACTCAGAAAGCACTTGGAACTGGAATTTGTGCAAAACGAAAATCGGAGCATTTACTGGGATGATGTTGCAATGTTTTGCCACCCTGATGAGTACCAGTTCGGCGTTTATCCCATTTCAGCGGAAGATCTGCGCGAAATTGACAGCTTCACAGAGCTTTGCGAGGCTGATTCATCATATAGAGGAAGGGTTAATTGAGATATGAAGAAAAACACACTGAAAAAAGAGCTTGACTGGGTATCTATGCTGGTGCCGCTGGCAATCGTGCTGACGGTATGTGCGCTGTTTATGATTTTTCCGGAAGGCTCCAAGCTCGTCCTGAGTGTAGTACGAGGTTTTCTGGGAGATGACTTTGGTCTCTACTATGCACTGCTCGGCGTTGGCATCGTAGGCTGTACGCTTTACATAGCCTTTTCCAAATTCGGAAAAATCAAACTTGGCGACTGTGAAAAGCCGCAGTATCGCTCTTTTCAATGGGGTACTATGATTTTCACATCCACTATGGCCGCAGACATTCTGTTTTATTCGCTGTGCGAATGGGCGCTGTATGCCAATGAGCCGCAGGTGGAAATGATGGGCGGCATGCAGAAATGGGCATCCACTTACCCGCTTTTCCACTGGGGACCTATCGCGTGGGGCTTTTATATCGTGCTTGCGGTTGCATTCGGCTTTATGATCCATATCCGCGGCCGTGATAAGCAGAAGTTCTCTGAAGCCTGCCGCCCACTGCTGGGAAGCCGGGTAGATGGAGTTTGGGGTCGTGTGATCGACCTGACTGCGATTTTTGCGCTGATTGCGGGCACAGCGACGACGTTTTCTCTCGCAACGCCGCTGCTTTCCAGAGCGATCAGCCGTGTGTTTGGCCTGCAGGACAGCATCGGGTTAACGATAGCAATCCTTTTGATGATCGCGGCAGTCTACACCTTTACGGTCTGGTTCGGCATGAAAGGAATCGCGAAGCTCGCCGCCATTTGCAGTTATTGCTTCTTTGCGCTGTTGGCATATGTCCTGTTTGGCGGCGGAGAGACGCGCTATATTCTGGAAACGGGTTTTTCCGCAATCGGCAATCTTGCCCAGAACTTCATCGGGCTGGCAACATGGATGGATCCGCTGCGGGAAACGAGCTTCCCGCAGAACTGGACGATTTATTACTGGGCCTATTGGATGGTCTGGTGTGTTGCAACACCGTTTTTTATCGGCGTGATCAGCAAGGGTCGTACTATTCGCAATACGATCCTCGGCGGTTACGGCTGGGGCCTTGCGGGCACCTTTACCTCGTTTATCATCCTTGGAAATTATGGCCTTGCACAGCAGCTCAAGCATGGCCTTGACGTTACCGGCTTTATTGCGGCGGGCGGCGATTATTCCGAGGCGATCATGAAAATATTTGATACGCTCCCGCTGACGGAGTTCGGCCTGATTCTGCTGGCGGTCACAATGGTCGCATTCTATTCCACCACATTTGACGCGCTGACAATGGTTGTTTCGAGCTACTCGTATAAGAGATTGAAGCCGGAGCAGGAGCCAGATAAACGTATCCGCACCTTCTGGGCAGTGGTGTTCATCCTTCTGCCCATCGCACTGATATTCTCGGAGAATTCCATGAACAGCCTGCAATCCGTATCAATCATTGCGGCCTTTCCCATTGGAATTATCATTCTCATTATTGTAGCGAGCTTCTTCAAGGATGCGTCCAGCTATCTGCGGGGGAGAAAGGACATATGAGCATGACACAAACATCAGATCAACTCCAGCAGCAGATCTGGGCAACAGAGCAAGAAATACTGGATGTGATCCACCAAGTCTGCACGGAGCACGGCCTGCGGTATTCTCTGGCCTACGGCACCTTGATCGGTGCTGTGAGGCATAAGGGATTTATCCCGTGGGACGATGACATTGACATAATGATGCCCAGAGAGGACTATGAAAAGCTGATTGCTGTCTGGAATCAGTCCGCGCCGAAGGGATACATTCTGCAAAACACCAGAACAGATCCGGATTTTACGCAAAATTTTACCAAAATCAGGAAAGACCACACGACGTTTTTGCAGGACGAATCTGAGAGGGAAAAGCACTATCACAAGGGGATATTCGTTGATATTTTTCCCGGCGATCGAGTCGCGCCCAGCAAGTTGGGGAAAACCGTTCAATACATTGCCTGTGCGATAAACCTGCTGTACAGTCGAGGGCATGTAAGTGGTTCCGGTGGGTTAATTGAAAAAGCTGAACGTATCTTACTTAAAGCGCCAAAGAAAAAATACGCCACAAGACGCGAACGTGCTGAGAAATCAATTCGTAGATGGAACGGCAAACTATTTTGCACGGCTGGCCAACTATTTTTTGATTTCCCAGTCGCTGTCGCTCCCTTGGATGCTGAAGAAAATCGGCGGCAGAGATAGGAAACTGTTGACTGTGCTGATGGTGTTGGGATATCTTGCATATTTCTATTATGCAAATGCAATTAACCAGCCGTTTGATCAGGACTTTGCGCGGCTGAGTTTGTCGGAGTACCTTGCGCAGCTGGGAGGATAAATCGTGGCACCTATTCGTGTTTTGCAGGTTGTTACCCACATGGATCGCGGCGGACTGGAAACTATGCTGATGAATTACTATCGGCATATGGATCGCGAGAAGGTGCAGTTTGATTTCCTTGCGCACCGGCAGGAACGAGCCGCCTATGATAACGAGATCGAAGCATTGGGCGGAAAAATCTATCGCTTACCCCGTCTTGTGCCGTGGAGCAAGTCATATCTTGCTGCGCTGAATCAGTTCTTTGCCGATCACCCGGAATATAAAGTTGTTCATGTTCATCAGGACTGTCTCAGCTCGGTTATCCTGAAGGCAACAAAAAAACATAATGTGCCGGTGCGGATCGCCCACAGCCATAGCGCCAATCAGGATAAGAATCTGAAATACCCGCTCAAGCTTTGGTATAAGCGGGATATTCCCAAGTATACGACCAATCTTTTTGCTTGCGGCAGAGATGCGGGCGATTGGATGTTCGGCGGCGCACCATACCAAATCGTCAACAATGCGATTGACGTTTCGGCCTATACCTACAGCCCGATAAAGCGCTTAGAAATGCGGCGGGAAATGGGACTTGCAGATGAGTTGGTAATCGGCCACGTTGGCCGGTTCAATCAGCCGAAAAACCACCCATTCTTACTTGCCATTTTTGCTGCGCTGCTGAAAAAAGAGCCGAACGCCGTACTTCTGCTGGTGGGCGGCGGTGAGGATATGCCGAAGATGCAGGCAAAGGCGCAGGAGCTTGGCATTGCGGATCACGTCCGCTTTTTGGGGGTTCGCAGTGATGTTGCTGATCTCATGCAGGCCATGGATGTATTTGCGTTTCCGTCTCTGTATGAAGGGCTTCCCGTTACCATGGTGGAAGCGCAGGCGGCAGGACTGCCCTGCATCATTTCTGACAAGGTTCCGTCGGAGTGCATTTTGACAGAGGGACTTGTGGACGTTTTGCCGCTATCAGCCGGGGCGGAGGCATGGGCTGACGCGATCCTTGAAAAGCGAAATACCCCTCGCACGGACCGCAGCGCCGAAATCGCCGCCCACGGCTTCGACATCACCACAGAGGCTGTCAAACTACAGGAGTTCTACTTGAGTGCTTATGAACAAAACTGCTGATCCGATTCTCACCATTTTTACCCCCGCCTACAATCGCGCCCACACCCTGCCGCGCACCTATGAGAGCCTTTGCCGCCAAAGCTGCAAGGCCTTCATCTGGCTCATTGTGGACGATGGTTCCACGGATAACACAGCCGCGCTGGTGCAGCAGTGGCAGAGCCGCGATAACGGGTTTGAGATTCAGTATATCTACAAGGAAAATGGCGGCATGCATACGGCCCACAATGTTGCCTACGTCAATATTCATACAGAGTTGAACACCTGCATTGACTCGGACGATATGCTGGCGGGCGGCGCGGTGGAGAAGATCTTGAACAGGTGGGCAGAGGTCAGGGATAGAGGCTACGCCGGACTTGTGGGCCTTGATGCTGATTTCTCGGGGAATGTCATCGGAAAAGGCTTCCCGGCAAACATGGAGGAAACAACCCTTTCCGGTTACTATGCTGCCGGAGGGGCAGGCGACAAAAAGCTGGTCTACCGCACGGATGTGATCAATGCTTATCCGGAGTACCCTGTGTTCGATGGCGAAAAATATGTCAGTCTTGCCTATAAATATCTCCTGATTGATCAGGATTATAAGCTGGCTGTGCTGGATGACGTCCTGTGCAATGTGGAATATCAGCCAGACGGCTCCAGCAATAATATGTTCCGGCAGTACCTGAAAAATCCGAAGGGGTTTGCCTTCTGGCGGACGGTCAAGATGCAGTATCCGGAGTCCTTCAAGCGGCTGGTTATGGATTGCATCCACTACTGCTCCAGCAGCCAGATTGCCGGAAACCGGCACTATATCAAGGAATCCCCCCGCAAGCTGCTGACGGTGCTGTGTACACCGGCAGGATGGGCGCTGACTGCATTTATAAACAAAAAAGTAGGACTGTTGCGGTAGAATAAAACTCAGAGGTGTAGCTATGCTTGAAGATCATAAGCAATTACGAAAATTGCAACTGGAACAGTACAAGATTTTACAAAGCGTGAATGACCTGTGCTCAAAATACGGCATCGAGTACTATTTGCTGTATGGTACTCTGCTGGGTGCTGTGCGCCACTCGAAGTTTATCCCGTGGGATTATGACATAGATATCGCGATGGAAAGAACGCAATTTAACCGATTTAAGAGCGTTGTTCAAGAACTTCCAGACTGGTTGGAGGTGTGGGATATATGTTATAGCTCTATAGAGTATGCCGGATTGTCGAGAGTTGTAAAGCCTAAGGACTGCGTATTTGGAGATATTCACATAGATATATTCATAATCGATAACGCTCGTATAACTTCAAATATATGTACTAAAATTAATGGAGCGTTGGGGCGCTTTTTACATATCGCGAAACTCAGCAAAGCAGAGAAAAATATTCTTTACGAACATTTTAAAGACAGCAAGAGTAAAAGGTTTGTTGTCTTTTTAGGTGATGTATTATGCGGAATATTTGGCAGTGCAAGGATCGAAAAATGGATTTATTTGCTTTTGGTAAGTGAATATCCAACTGGCCGGTTGGTGATACTTGAAGATCCGTCCCGAGTTATAAGAAGTGAGTGGCTTTTAGAAACTAAGATGCTCAAATTTGAAGACATGGATTTTCCGGTACCCAGCGGGTATGAGTACTTACTTAAATTGTGGTATGGTAACTATATGGAGATCCCCGAGGAAGGAAAAGAGTATTTGCGGAAGGAACAGATGAAAGAGTAGTCTGATTTGTATTATGCCTAAAAAAATAACGCACACCATTCTCATCTTCTCCCAAGCCATGGAGCTTGGCGGAGTGGAGCGCAGTTTGCTGGGACTGCTGGACTCCATCGACTATGACCACTATGACGTGGACCTTTTTCTGATGCGGCACAGCGGCGAATTGATGCCCTACCTGAATCCGAAGGCGAATCTTCTTCCGGAAATTCCGCAATACGCATCGCTGGCGGTCCCCATGGTATCGCTGCTCAAAAGCGGGCAGATCGGTGTTCTCTACGGGCGGCTAAGAGGGAAGCTTGCGGCCAAGCGCTTCGACAAGCGGCATCCCGGCGGCAGGCCCTCTGTTACCGCGCTGACCTACAGCCACAAGTACACGCTATCTGCCATGCCGCAGATTTCCGATAAGACCTATGACCTTGCGATCAGCTTTCTGACGCCGCATTATTTCGCGCGGGAGCGGGTCAAGGCAAAAAAATATGCGGCGTGGATTCATACGGATTATACTGCCCTGTCGTTTGATCGGTCGGCGGAGCTTGCCATGTGGAGCGGATACGACGCGATTTGCGGCGTGTCGGAGCAGGCTTCCCGGAGCTTTCAGACGGTCTTTCCGGAGCTTTCGGACAAGGTTCAGACCACCGAAAACATCCTGCCGAAGGAATTGACCGCTAAGCAGGCAGAGCGGCCGCAGACTGATATGCCCTCCGATGGCGCGGTTAAGATTCTTTCTGTTGGCCGTTTCTGTGACGCAAAAAACTTTGACAACGTGCCGGATATCTGCCGCCGCCTGATGGAGAACGCTCTGGATGTCAAATGGTATCTCATTGGTTACGGCGGAGAGGAACCGCTGATCCGGCAGAGGATCGCCGAGGCCGGGATGCAGGATCGCGTCATTATTCTCGGCAAGAAGGACAACCCCTATCCCTATATGCGGGCCTGCGACCTGTATGTGCAGCCTTCCCGCTACGAGGGCAAGGCCGTCACGGTGCGGGAGGCGCAGCTTCTCGGCAAGCCTGTGGTCATCACAAACTATGCCACCTCCGCCAGCCAGTTGGAGGACGGCGTGGACGGTGTGATCGTCCCGATGGACAACGCAGGCTGCGCTGCCGGTATCGCGGCTCTGCTGCGTGACCCGGCGCGGATGCAGCAGCTTTCAGAAAACTGTGTCAAGCGAGACTATATGAACAGCGCGGAGGTTGAGAAAATTTACGCGCTGATGGAGGACTGACCCATGATCCCGAAGATCATCCACTACTGCTGGTTCGGCCGGGGCGAAAAGCCGGAGCTGGCGAAAAAATGCATTGCCAGCTGGCGCAAATTCTGCCCGGATTTCGAGATCCGCGAGTGGAACGAGGACAACTGCGATTATCTTGCCATGCCCTTCATGGCTGAGGCGTATGCTGCCAAGAAGTACGCGTTTGTGTCAGACGTCATGCGGCTTCTGGTGCTGGAGCAGTACGGCGGTGTGTATTTTGACACTGACGTAGAGGCCGTGCGGGATATCGCGCCGCTGATGGATGACGAGGGCTTTATCGGATTTGAAAATGAGCAATTTGTCGCATCGGGGCTGACCATTGCATCTGTGCCGCATCATCCGGTTGTGCAGGCGATGATTGAGGAGTATCGGAAGCTGCATTTCACAAATGCAGACGGTACAACGAATGCGGTTGGCTGCCCGCATCTGAACACAGATGTTATGGAACGCTTCGGCCTTGTCCGAAATGGGCAGGAACAAACCGTAGCCGGTATCCATGTCTACCCGGCGGACTTTTTCAACCCGCTGGATAGCGTGACAGGGAAGCTGACCAAAACGGAGAATACATACTCCATTCACTGGTATTCAATGAGCTGGCTGCCGAAAAACACACAGATAAAAGCCAAAATCGGGCGCATTGCCCGACGAATGATCAAGGCAATCCGTAACTAGAGGAGATACATATGCCGAAAGTCAGTATTATCGTACTGGTTTATAACGCCAAAAAATATTTACAGGAGTGTGCGGAGAGCATACCGCTTCTCCGCATGTATACAAGAATCTATTTCAGTGAGACGGAAGGTGCATTGTGGTGACAGACAGAAAACCACTGCTTACGGTTTTTACACCAACTTATAATAGAGGGCATTTGATTCATCAGATTTATGAATCGCTGCTTGCGCAGGATTATTACAACTTTGAATGGTTGGTGATCGATGATGGCTCACAGGATCAGACGCAGTCGTTATTTGACACTTGGCTCAAAAAAGATAATCCGTTTGAGATTCGATACTATCGACAGGAAAACCAAGGACTGATCCGGACGTTGAACCGTGGTATCGCTCTGTCAAAAGGGCAGTATTTCTCCAAAATAGATTCCGATGACTACGTCGTTCCAGACTATGCAAAAAACATCCGCGAATGGACAAGCACTATTGAAAACGAAAATGATATTTATGCGGTTTCGGGAGTCAGAGTAACACCGGATGGACACCCTTTGAAGGGAAAATGGCCGTTGATCCCCGATATTCCCGGTTATGTAGATGCAACGGATTTGGAGCGCTCACAGTACGACTTGGATGCTGATATGTGTGAGGCATGGCGCACAGAAGTGCTCCGCAGATATCCATTTCCAGTATGGGATAATGAAAAGTTTGCTCCAGAGCAGATCGTATTCAACCAAATCGCGCTGGATGGATTCAAAATTCGCTGGTATCCCGTGGCAATGTCGGTTTGTGAGTATCAAGAAGGGGGCCTGACAAAGGGCGCCAGAAAGCTTGAGATTGAAAATCCTATGGGATATGCAATGATGTATAACCATAAGCTGAAATACGACATTCCGTTTAAGCAAAAGCTGCGTTGCGCCATGCAGTGTATAGCACTATCAATTGTTGGACATAACCCAAACTATGTTTTTAAAAGCAATATGCCTGTTGCCACATTTCTGATGCTTGTACCCGGAATGATTTTATCCGTGCGCAGGAAACATCAGTATAGGAGTTGTCAATGAGTATAAGAGTCAGCATTATTGTTCCGGTTTATAACGCCGAAAAGTATTTGCGTGAGTGCGTTGAGAGTGTGCTGGGACAGACACTCTCTGATATCGAACTGATTTTGGTGGATGACGGCTCTACCGACGGCAGTCCAGCACTCTGCGATCGGTATGCAGTGCAGGATCACCGGGTGAAGGTGATCCACAAGCCCAATGGCCGGGCTGCGTCTGCGCGGAACGCGGGACTTCGTGCTGCATCCGGGGAATACGTTGCCTTTGTTGACGCGGACGACTGGATTTCTCCGGACATGTATGAAAAAATGCTGCAAACCAATGCAGATGTGACACTATGCGATTATGTCCGCTTTCAGGGAGAAAAGCAGTTCCCATTTACGCACCCCAACATAGCGGCGGGCTTCTATAATAAGGCCCAGATTCGAGAGAAAATATATCCGCATCTGGTCATGGATGGGATCGAGTATCCCATTACGATTTCAAACTGTGTACTGCTTACCAAGCGGGAAATTATTGCTAAAAATCACCTGCTATATCGTGAGGATATCCGTATCAGCGAGGATGCGCCATTTGGCTCCGAGGTGCTGTATTGCGCGGACAGCTTTGCCTACTTAAAAGGAGAGCGGCTTTATCACTACCGTATGACGGAAGGCTCAGCCTCCAGAACCTATCAGCCGTGGTGGTGGGACAGCAGCCTGAAAATCAACGAGGAGACGGAAAATTTCTTCAACAAATGCGCAGAGTATGATTTTACCCAGCAGATCAAGTCCAACATGTTCTACCTGGCACGGGCTGAGATTTATTACATTATGGCAAATTCCAAGCTGTCGCGGAAGGAGCAGAATAACAAGATTAAAGCAGTTATGAACCATCCTCGTGTGATACGGATGATGAAGGACTTTGACGTCGGTCCGTATCCGATTCAATTTAAGCTCCTTTACTGGTCGATCCGATACCGGTCTGTGGCGTTGAGAAGGATGGTCGGGGCTATGTCAACTGTTCGACATGCGATAGGGAAATGAAACATCTTCTTTTTATCAATGGACATTTGAATACCGGCGGGGTGGAGCGCTCACTGGCAGACATTCTCCGGCACATGGACTATACGAAATATACGGCAGACGTGCTGCTTTTGGAGGAGAGGGGCGATTATCTAGAGGAACTTCCTCCGGGAGTTTCTGTGCTGTTCCGTGATATACACGACACCTATGGGAGCTTTATATCGTCGCTTCGCCGCTGCATCACCCATCGGAACTGGATGTGCCTGCGCTTGCGCTTGCTGCTCCTATTACGAAAATGGGTCGGGGAGCGTGCCCTGAAGCCTGCGGCAAGGATTTTGCTGGGAAAACACCATTATGATTGCGTTATCGGATTTCGCCCCGGTATCTGCTCTGATTTGGCAGCATATTCCGTTCAGGCAGAACGAAAAATCACATGGTGGCATCACGGCGAGTTCAATGTTGACCAAACGGCATACGCCAACATGTGCGAGAAAATGGATGCGCTTGCGGTTGTGTCTCATGCATGCGAAGAAATGCTGCAGCGCGCCCTGCCGGGACTTGCGGACAAGATGGTTTGCATTCCCAATATGCTGGATGCAGAAGCGATCCGGCAGAAAGCGGTAAGCTCCCCCTATGCTGATGGTATGCTGCACATTGTTTCCGTAGGCCACCTTGTTCCGGAAAAACATTTTGAGAATGTTATTCCTGCGGCAAAGGCGTTGCGGGAATCTGGCACTGATTTTGTGTGGCATATTGTCGGGGAGGGGCCGGAACGCACAAAATTGGAAGTATTGATCGCAGACAGCGACCTGGAAAGCCATGTGGTTCTGGAAGGGAGCAAAACGAATCCCTACCCGTACATGAAGTATGCGCAGCTTTTCGTTCACCCGTCCTATGTGGAATCACAGGGCCTGACGGTACTGGAAGCCATGGCACTGGGCGTTCCGTGCGTGGTAACGAAATCCCGCGGCCCTTGCGAATTCATCCAAGACGGCGTCAACGGATTGTTGACGGAGCAGTCCCCGGAGTCTTTGACGGCAAGGGTTCTTGAGATCTTGAACGACAAGGCGCTGTATCAGCGCATTCGGGAAAATACAAAATGCCCTAAGCAATTCAGTCCGGAGCGTGTTATGAAACAGATAGAAGCGTTGATTGACGGAGAAAAGCAGCTATGAATTTTTTAGAGCGTGTTCTTATCAAATTACATTTCAGGAAACCAGTCGATTATAACAGCATCGAATACCTTCGCTCACGAGGCGTACAGATTGGAGAAAATGTCCATCTGTTTAACACAAACATCGACTTTGGCCACGGTTTTCTGGTTTCTATTGGAGATAATGTGACGCTGACGGGCATTACGATATTAGCTCATGATGCCAGCACACAGATACCGCTTGGTGTCAGCAGGGTTGGAAGGGTTAAGATCGGCAATAACGTGTTTGTTGGACATGGTTCCATCATTTTGCCCGGTACAAGTATCGGGGATAATTGTGTAGTTGGAGCCGGTTCGGTCGTCTCCCGAGATATTCCTTCTGATTCCGTTGCAGTCGGCAATCCTGCGCGTGTTGTTGGAAGCTATGCTGACTTTGTTGAGAGGCATAGAACCAATATGGGACATCGCCCTGTTTTTTCAACCTACTGGGCTGATAAATCCGATGCTGAAAAGGAAGAAATGAAAGCTGCGCTGGAAGATGGCATTGGCTATGATAGATGAATTGTTATGAGAGTTTTATTTTATGGTAATGGCAGCAGCGGAAACCACGGCTGCGAAGCAATTGTACGCGGAACAGTACAACTTCTTGGGAACATGACGTATACGGTCCTGTCTGAAAATCTGGATGATGATATCCGATATGGTCTGGCCGACATCTCAAAGCTAATTCCGGCAAAAACAGAGAGAGCCCGAAACTTTTCATTTTTTAAAGCTTATACAAAGTTGAAACTGACCGGAAATTATACCGATATGGACGGTCTGTATTACCTCCCGACAATTCAGAGGCTTCGGGAGTGCACGGATGTCGCTCTTTCTGTTGGCGGAGATAACTACTGCTACGGCAACACGGAACTTTATAAATATTTGAATTCAGCATACCGAAAGAACCATATAAAAACGGCATTATGGGGCTGTTCTATCGAACCCGATATAGTAAAAAAAGTTGATGTTGCAGATGATCTTAAACAGTATGGCCTTATTGCCGCTAGAGAAAGTATTACATATGATGCCGCTAGAGCGGTTGAATGCAATGCTATTCTGATGCCCGATCCGGCATTTTGCATGAAACCGGAGCGATGTGATATTGATGACCACGTTTTTGAAAATGAAGTAATCGGCATAAACATCAGCCCTCATATTATGGCCAGTGAGCACCAGCAGGGTGCAGCCTATGCCAACTACAAAACCCTGATCCGATATATTCTGGACAACACCGATGCTTATATTGCGCTGATTTCCCATGTGGTCTGGGCCAGCAATGATGATCGCATTCCGCTGAAACAGCTTTATGATGACTTCAACCATGACCCGCGCCTGATTCTTGTAGATGACCATACTGCGCCGCAGCTGAAATACGTGATTTCCAAATGCAGCTTCTTTGTTGGTGCGCGGACCCATGCGACCATAGCGGCATATTCTACTGGCGTTCCGACTTTGGTGGTCGGTTATTCCGTCAAGGCGCGCGGCATTGCCCGAGATCTGTTTGGAACGGAAGAAGGTTATGTTCTTCCGGTGCAGCAGCTGAAGGAAAGCGACGAACTGACACGGGCATTTATAAAGCTGTATGAAAAGCGCGAAAACATCCAGACACATTTGAAAACGATACTCCCTGCGTACATTGCCCGCGCGGATGATGCGCGCAGTGCATTGGAGGAACTAATAAAAAAATAGTACAGATCCTTATCAGAAAACCGACGAGGTAAATATGTCACGACTGGAAAATTCTGCAAAAAATATTGTGTTTTCTTTTGGAAATACAATTCTTGTCTCAATACTAGGCTTTATCTCAAGAACAGTTTTTATTCATATATTAGGGACGGACTACTTAGGATTGGCTGGGCTGCTTGGGAATGTCCTCGGCTTTTTATCCATCAGTGAGCTAGGTATTGCCACCGCAATTGGCTTTAGTCTCTATAAGCCGCTGGCGGAAAAGGACTATAAGGTTGTCAGTTCCTTGATGTCTTTATATAGAAAAGCGTATTCAATAATTGGAACGATTGTGCTGATATCGGGAATTCTGCTTTTCTTCTTTTTGGATTTCTTCATCCCCGTTGATCAACAACCAGCAGGAACTGATTTCGCGTACTTTGCTTTTCTTGCCAACACGGTTGTCAGTTATTTTCTGGCATATAAGACAACCCTCATATCCTCGGATAATCAGGCGTTCCGCCTTGTTCCGATCAACATGGCGGTCAACACGGCACAAACCATTTTGCAGATTCTTGTGCTTGTCTTAACTCGAAATTATGTGGTTTACTTGAGCGTACAAATTGTTTGCTCAATTATTCTAATGGCACTCCAAAACATCTATATAACCCAAAAATATAGTGAAGTTGATTTTTCTTCTAAGGACAGGCTGCCGAGTGAAAAAACAGTAGAAATAAAGAGAAATGTCTCTGGCCTGATTATTGCGAAAATTGGCGACTATTTGGTAAATTCAACTGACAATCTAATTATTACGAAACTTGTAAGCCTTGCGGCCACAGGTATATATTCAAATTATCTGTTGATTCGGAACATGATCAATGGCTTTATTGCCACATTGTTTAATGGAATAACTGCAAGCATGGGAAATGTTATTGCGGTTGAAAACGATGAGAAGAAACTGGAAATATTTGATGCGGTTTTTTTCTGCGCATTCTTAATTTACAGCATAGAAGCTACATGCTTTATGAGTCTTTACAATCTATTTATTGGAGATATCTGGATAGGGAGAAACTATATTTTTAGCGTGGGGACGGTTGCGGTAATTGTTTTAAACAATTACCTGACGGGTCTGAGAATCCCACTAATTACGATGAAGGGCGCTGCAGGAAAGTATCTGGAGGACACATGGATTCCGTTCGGATTCGCCATAGTGAATTTAGTTGCGTCTATTTTGCTGGCGAAACCATTTGGAGTAGCAGGCGTATTTCTTGGAACTATTATTGGAAGTCTATTTACTGCGGATTGGTACAGGCCATTTGTAATCTATCGAACGGTATTCCATGCTCCTGTGAAAAAGTATTTTAGAAAATATATGGTGTACCTGCTCCTTGGCGTTGGATATATCGCTCTTACCTATTGGCTGAATGCACAAATTCACCTTTCAAACGCATACTTATTATTCCTTGTTAGAGGGATAGTGTCAGTAAGTGTTCCCATCTTACTGAGTTGTGCCTTGTTTTATAGGACAACAGAGTTCGACGCAATCAAGACTTTGACCATCCGTCTAGTTAGAGGGACGGCGGCAAGGCTTCATTCAAGAAGAGAGGATAGCAATGGATAGTTTAGCTAGTATAATTGTTCCGTGTTATAATGGAGAAAAGTTCGTCGATAGGTGCTTTGATTCAATTCTCAAGCAAAAGTACGCTCACATGGAAGTTATTGTCGTGAATGATGGATCAACTGATCAGAGTGAACAACGCGTACTTGCATGGAATGACAGATTCAGAAACGCAGGAATACAGCTCGTTTACGTTTCTCAAAAGAACAAAGGTCTTGGGGGAGCGATTAATACTGGATTGAAGCATGTGACGGGAGAATATTTGTGTCTGCTAGATATCGACGATGAATTACTCGAATCTGCGGTTTCTACAAGGGTTGCTTTTTTGAAATCACATCCGGATATAGATGTTGTTCGCTCAAATGGCTGGTATAATCGAAAAAACGGAAAGAGCCTTTTCATATATGATGAAAAAGAGAAACGTATAGATGATGTTTTTTCTGCGCTGATTGGAGGAGAAACAAATAACTGGGCGGGAAGTTATATGGTCAGGACATCTGCGCTGTTTGATTTTTACCCGGATCGAGAAATCTACCAGTCTCGCTTTGGACAGAATCTACAGCTCCTGATGCCGCTAACCTACAAGAAAAAGTGCGGCTATATAGATGAGCCTCAAATGATTTACAATATTCAGGAGAACTCCTTGTCACAATCTGCTGCTGATTCTGAAGTAGCAATAGAGAAATTTATGAAGAACTGTGCGGGCTATAGGGATATTCGATATCATTTGATAGGCCAAGTTATAAATGATCCAGTAGAGGTTCAAAAATATAGATTGCTGGCCGACATAGCCTACTATAAGCTGGCTTTTAATGAGGCAATCAAATTAAAGTCTAAGAAAACAGCAAGGACAGTTTATGCCGATTTGAGGAGGGTTCATGCGTGCACCATTAATGACATGATAGGTTATTGTTCGCTTTTTTGCCCTTATATGGTTTTTCCGCTGCGCTGTATAAGAAAGATTAAGACCGCAATAGATACTTTAAGGGAAGCTTTATGAACATCTCTCAAATTTCTGATATCTGCACCGGCTGCGGCAGCTGTGCTGCGCTCTGCCCATCTGCCGCGATCCAGATGCAGCCGGACGAACACGGCTTTCTCCATCCGGCAGTTGAGGCCGCGGCGTGTACCGACTGCGGCCTTTGCGCCCGCAAGTGCCCGGTTTCCACACCGCCGCAGGTATCGGCCCACACGGAGATCCTGACCGGATACGCAAACGATGAAGCGCTCCTGCCTGCATCTTCTTCCGGCGCGATTTTCCCAGTGCTGGCCTCCGAGATCATCCGCCGTGGCGGTATCGTGTTCGGCGCGGCGTTCGATCAAAACTTCGACGTGGCACATACTGCCGCAGAGAGCGCCGCGGAGCTTGCTGCGCTTTGCAGCTCCAAATATGTGCAGAGCAGCATTCCGTCAGGCATCTATGCGCAGGTGAAGGCGGCGCTTACCGCCGGACGCTGGGTCTACTTCAGCGGAATGCCGTGTCAGGTGGCCGGACTAAAGAATTACCTCGGCCGGGAGTATGAGACGCTGATCACGCAGGATACCGCCTGCCACAGTGTACCATCCCCTATGGTCTGGAAAAATTACCGCTCCGCGCTGGAAATGCAGAACGGCAGTAAATTGAAATCGTTCTCATTCCGCAAGAAAGCAACCGGATGGGAGAACTATCATATCCACGCTGTATTTGAGAGCGGTGAAGAATTCTCACAGCCCGCTGCCGAGAATCCGTATCAGCGTGGATTTATCAAAGGTCTGTATTCCCGCAGCGCCTGCTTTGACTGTAAATTCAAGGGCATCGAGCGGTGCAGCGATATCACATTGGCGGACTACTGGGGCGTCAAGGGTATTCAGCCGGAAGCCTACCATCCGCAGGGGACATCCCTTGTTTTGCTGCACAGCGAGAAAGGCCGCGCTTTGCTGGAACGCTGCAAGGATAGGCTGCAAACCTGTCCTGCCGCAGAGGGCGCGCTTACATGGAATCCTGCTATGCTCCGGCCTATTCAGAAACCGGCGCGGTACGATGAGTTCTGGGCAGGATATGAACAGAAACCGTTTGCGGAACTGGTTTCCGCCTGCTGCGAACCGACAAAGGAAGAGGCAGCGAAGGAACGCTGGAACAGAAGCCTTCTGGCCCGCGTCATTCGCCGCCTGACGCGATAAATATGATATTTCGCCAAATCTATGCGATGAATCCATGGACGGTGTGCCTCCTGATGCTGTTGGCGTTTGCCGGATGGACGGTGCTCTGCAACTGCCTCCGCGCAAAGGTCAGAATCGCCGTCAATGTGATCCTGTTCTGCGTGTCCGCAGCGATCATCCTCCACGCCACCCTCCTCTCCCGCACGCCCGGGACCTACGCCGCCGTCCTCACCCCCTTCGCCGCGCTTGCGGCCGCGCGGCAGCAGCCGGAGCTTTACCGGGAGATGCTGATGAACGTCTTTCTCTTCTTCCCGCTGGGGCTGACGCTGTCCAACGCCCTGCCGCGAAAGTGGCACCGCTGGCTCCGCATTTCCCTCACGACGCTGACCGGCTGCATCCTCAGCGCGGGGATCGAGTACGCGCAGTACCGCTTCGCCCTCGGCATGGCGGAGACGGACGACGTGATCTGCAACACGCTGGGGACGTTCGTCGGCGCAACATCGCTGCTGCTGGCCCACGCCATGGAAAAACACAAGGAAAGGCCCACGACCATGACCCTGACTGCCACAGAAACGCAATTTCTGCATATCGCCAAGACTGCCGTCTCCGGCGGGGAGCTGCCCACGGAGGCCGTGGACTGGCCTGCCATATTCACGCTGGCAAACCAGCAGAAGCTGCTGCCCATCCTCTTCGAGACCGTCCGCAAGACGCCTGCCGCCGGGGAGAACGCCCCGCTGTTCGCGGCCATCAAGCGGCAGGTCATCGGGCAGGTGCTGAACCAGACCGTGCGCTCGGCGGAGTTCACCGACCTCTACCGCAGGCTCCGTGCCGCCGGACTGCACCCCGTTGTGGTGAAGGGGCAGCTTTGCAGCAGGCTCTACCCCCTGCGGGACCACCGCATCAGCGCGGACGACGACCTGTTCATCCCGGAGGGCGAGTTCTTTGCCTGCCATGAGGCGCTTCTTGCAAACGGCCTGACCACCGACACGCCTGCGGACGAACTGCCCACGGCGGACGAGGTGTCCTACACAAAAAAAGACAGCCCGCTTTACATCGAGCTGCACCGCCACCTGTTCGATTCCGCTGAGGATGCCCACGACGAGCTGAATCACTTCTTTGTGGACATCGCCCCCGTGGAGGTGGACGGCTTCCTGACTATGCCGCCCCATGAGCACCTGCTGTACCTGATTCTGCACGCCTACAAGCACTTTGTGTACAGCGGCATCGGCCTGCGGCAGTTCTGCGACATCGGCCTCTGGGCGCAGGCGTACCACGATCAGATCGACTGGCAGCGCCTGCATGACCAGTGCGCCAGCGTCCACGCGGCGACCTTCGCCGCCGCGGCCTTCCGGATCGCCCGGACGTATCTGGACATCGACTTTGACCTGCCCGGGCTGTGGGACGGCGATGTAGACGTGGAGCCGCTGCTGCACGACACCCTTTGCGGCGGCGTGTACGGCTCCAACAGCTACACCCGCCTGCACTCGTCCACCGTGACGCTGAACGCCGTCAAGGCCAGCCGCACCGGCGAGAAAAGCAGTGTCCTGCGCACGGTGTTCCCCAAGCGGGCGTATCTGGAGCGGCGCTACCCGTACCTCAAAAAGCGCCCGTACCTGCTGCCCGTGGCGTGGGTGCAGCGCATCGCCCACTACGCCGGAGAGCAGTCCGGCGCGGACAACAGCGCGTCCGGCTCCATCAAGCTGGCAAAAGAGCGCATCGAGCTGATGAAGTTGTATGGGATTATAGATGAGAAGAAATAAGCAGAAGGGCGTCCGTTTCGGAAAGCCCTTCTGTTGAAATATGGGATGTTTGGCGGGAAAAAGCCCCGAAAATCTCGTGCAGATTCAATCCCTGCCCGAATAGCAAAGAAATTTCCTACCACGCAAACGAATTTCACCATTCCACGCTTCTGCAAACCATGCACGGCATGCGCGGTTTCGCGTGACTTTGTGCGGTTCGGCGTGGTCGTTTTCGTTTCCGTAAAGTGCAAAGGGTGCTCCTGTGAGTAGCGCATCGGATGGGAGATTTCAAATCGCTGGAATCGGGAATGCTGCATATAGCCCTTGATTTCCCGTTCGAGCTGTTCCCGGTACGATCATTTTCGTGACCTCACGAAAATGATCGGATACTTTGATCTCACCGGCTTCACCTGACATCACAGCCCAAACGAAGGCCGGAGGACGCACGTCCTCCGGCCTTTTTCACCCCGTTGCAGCGGGCTCATTTTCCCTCAAAAACCACGCAAATTTACTGTACCATTTCTGTACAAAACGCGTAAAAATCTATATCGAGTTATATAGATTTTTATAATTTTCGAATCTTTAGAACCGTTGATATATCAGGGTTTATGGCGTTTTATCAACTTTTAGAAAGACTTCCGGGTACGGCGATACCTAATTTCACCCAATCGCCCGCGTGACCGGCCGGAATAGAGAAACAGCATAGCGGGGACGCGGCCATTCTGCCGCGTCCCTGCTGCTCTTATCAACACATGCCTGCCGCCCTGGGCCAGATCCAGAACATTTGTTTGAAAAAATCTGTTTACAGATAAAAATAATGGTGCTACAATAGAATACTACGACAGAATACTGCATCCGGGAGGCGCTTATGGGAAAATTCAAGGTGGTATCGGAATACACCCCCAGCGGGGACCAGCCCCAGGCCATCGACACCCTGGCCAGCGGCATCGAAAACGGCCTGCGGGACCAGGTGCTGCTGGGCGTCACCGGCAGCGGCAAGACCTACACCATGGCCAAGGTCATCGAACGGGTCCAGCGGCCCACCCTGGTGCTGGCCCACAACAAGACCCTGGCGGCCCAGCTGTGCGAGGAGTTCCGGGCCTTCTTCCCGGAAAACGCCGTGGAATACTTCGTGTCCTACTATGACTACTATCAGCCGGAGGCGTACATCCCCCACACGGACACCTTCATCGAAAAGGACGCCGCCATCAACGACGAGATCGAGCGCCTGCGCCACAGCGCCACCGCCGCCCTGTTTGAGCGGCGGGACGTGATCGTGGTGTCATCGGTGTCGTGCATCTATGGATTGGGGGACCCCATCGACTATGCCAACATGGTGATCTCCCTGCGCCAGGGGAAGGAGTACCCCCGGGACCAGCTGCTGCGCAAGCTGGTGGAGATCCGCTATGAGCGCAACGACATCGCCTTTGACCGGAATATGTTCCGGGTCCGGGGGGACACGGTGGAGATCTATCCGGTGTACGCCAACGGATATGCCATCCGGGTGGAGTTCTTCGGCGACGAGATCGACCGCATTTCCCAGATCAACCCCGTCACCGGTCAGGCCCAGCGGGTGCTCCAGCATGTGGCCATCTATCCCGCCAGCCACTATGTCACCACCAAGGACAAGATGGAGCGGGCGGCGGAGGAGATCGAAAAGGAGCTGGCGGAGCGGAAAAAGTGGTTTGAGGATCATGGCAAGCTCATCGAGGCCCAGCGCATTGACCAGCGCACCCGGTATGACCTGGAGATGATGCGGGAGCTGGGCTACTGTACCGGCATCGAAAACTATTCCCGGGTGATCTCCGGCCGGGAGCCCGGCTCCCCGCCCACCACCCTGCTGGACTATTTCCCGGAGGACTTCCTGCTGTTTGTGGACGAGAGCCATGTGACCCTGCCCCAGGTCCGGGCCATGTACAACGGCGACCGGGCCCGGAAGGAGAGCCTGGTGGAATACGGCTTCCGCCTGCCCTGCGCCTTCGACAACCGGCCTCTGAAATTCCCGGAATTTGAGGAGCGGTATCACCAGGCGGTGTTTGTCTCCGCCACGCCGGGAGATTATGAGCGGGAGCACGCCGACCAGGTGGCCGAGCAGGTGATCCGGCCCACGGGCCTGCTGGACCCCCGGGTGGAGGTGCGGCCGGTGGAGGGGCAGATCGACGACCTGGTGGACGAGATCCGCCTGCGCATCGACCGAAATGAGCGGGTGCTGGTGACCACCCTCACCAAGCGCATGGCCGAGGACCTGACGAACCACATGAAGGGTCTGGGCCTGCGGGTGCGGTATATGCACTCCGACGTGGCCGCCATCCAGCGGATGGAGATCATCCGGGACCTGCGTCTGGGCGAATTTGACGTGCTGGTGGGCATCAACCTGCTGCGGGAGGGCCTGGACCTGCCGGAGGTGAGCCTGGTGGCCATTCTGGACGCCGACAAGGAGGGCTTCCTGCGCAGCGAGACCAGCCTGATCCAGACCATCGGCCGGGCCGCCCGGAACGCCCAGGGTCTGGTGATCCTGTATGCCGACACCGTCACCCCCTCCATGCGGGCGGCCATGGACGAGACAGAGCGCCGCCGGGAGAAGCAGGACGCCTATAACAAGGCCCACGGCATCGTGCCCCAGACCATCCGCAAGGACGTGCGCAAGGTGCTGGAAATCTCCAAGGACGCCCAGCAGGAGCAGCAGGCCGGCCGCCGCAAGCTGACGGATGCCGAGCGGGAGGCCACCATCCGCCGCCTGGAGAAGGAAATGAAAGAGGCCAGCAAGATGCTGGAGTTTGAATACGCCGCCCTGCTGCGCGATCAGATCATCGCCCTGCGGGGGGAGAAATGAGGATTCGCCATGCCCCACGTTCCCACCGTGGATATCCGCCGCCTGGGGGATATCCGCTTCGATACCCAGCTGGAAAAGGCCCTGGCCCCCAGTCCGGACTATGACGTGCAGCAGTGGCTGTTCGTCCCCAATGAATACACCGAGTACCGGTACATCCTGGGCACCCGGGGGAAAAAGCCCCTGATCTGCATCGGCATCAACCCCTCCACCGCCCGGCCCGGGGACCTGGACCCCACCCTGCAAAGCGTGGAGCGGGTGGCCTGGAACAACGGCTTCGACTCGTTTATCATGTTCAATGTCTACGCCCAGCGGGCCACATCGCCGGACGACATGGAGAGGACCTGCAACCCGGAGCTGCACCGGGAGAACATGCGGGCCTTTGCCTATGCCCTGTCCCTGAATCCCCGGCCGGTGGTGTGGGCCGCCTGGGGGACCATCATCGAAAAGCGCCCCTACCTCTGGCCCTGCCTGGAGGATATGATCGCCCTGGGCCGGGAATGCGGCGCCCGATGGGTCACCTGCGGCAGACGGTCCAAGGCGGGGCACCCCCACCACCCCCTGTACCTGCGGGCGGACTCCGTCACGGAACCCTTCGACCCGGAGGCATACGTCCTGGCCCAGCAGGCCCGGGCCGCCGCGGCTTCCCGGGGCCGCCGGAAGCGGGTATGAGGAGAGGCCATGGGAAAAAACCGGCTTGACCTCAGCGCGTTTGACCTGAAGCTGCTGGCCATGGCTGCCATGCTGGCGGACCACATAGGCTATCTGTTTTTCCCCCAGGCCCTCTGGATGCGGTGCGTGGGGCGGCTGGCCTTCCCCATCTTCGCCTTTCAGGTGGTTGAGGGATGGTACAGGACTCACGACCGCCGGAGGTATTTCCTGCGGCTGGCCCTGTGCGGCCTGCTGTCGGAGATTCCCTTCGACCTGGTCATAGGCGGCCAATTGATAGACCCCGGGTACCAGAACGTCCTTTGGACCTTCTGCATCGCGGCGGCGGCCCTGTGGGCCATGGAGGCCCTGCGGCGGCTGCAGATCCCCCTGCCGCTGGCGGCACTGTGCGCCGGCGCGGCGGGCTATCTGCTGGGGGAGGCGCTGCAGTCCGACTATTTCGGCCCCGGCGTGCTGCTGGTGCTGGCCTTCGCCCTGTGCCGGGGCCGCAGCGGCGGCCGGATCGGGGAGCTGGCGGCCATGGTGATCGTCAACGGCCGGCTGCTGCCCAGCGCGTCCATGACCGTGTGGGGCATGGAACTGCCCGTGCAGCTGCTGGCGGCGGCGGCCCTGCCGCTGATCTGGCTGTACCGGGGCCGTCAGGGCCCCCACGGCCCCTGGCTCCGGTGGGTATGGTACGGCTTTTACCCGGCCCACCTGCTGGTGCTGTGGCTGATTGATACCAAACCCTGTTAAAAAGCTTGAAAAGCTTTTTATAGCACAGAAGGTGCGTCAGGTTTTGTATGAGACGTCACAGCGTGTTTTCACACGCTGTGTGCGCGCAGCACACAGGATTCTTGATTCATTTTTTTGAATCAAGAATCAGTATTACAGATTGATTTGGTAAGATAAGGAGGCACATCATGGCCAAGAAGGAAGAAAAAACCAACGTCATGCGGACGCTGGACCAGAAGAAGATCGCCTATATCCCCCACGCCTATGACCCCGACGGCCCCATCGACGGGGTGTCCGTGGCCCGGACCCTGGGCCAGGACCCGGCCTGCGTGTTCAAGACCCTGGTGACCCGGGGGGCCAGCGGCGGCTATTACGTTTTCGACATCCCGGCAGCGGAGAGCCTGGACCTGAAAAAGGCCGCCAGGGCCGTAGGGGAGAAGTCCGTGGCCATGCTGCCCCAGAAGGAGCTGCTGCCCCTGACGGGCTACGTCCACGGCGGATGCAGCCCTGTGGGCATGAAAAAGCAGTTCCCCACGGTGTTCCATGCCACGGCGGCAGACCTTCCCACCATCATGGTGTCGGCGGGCCGCATCGGCCGCCAGGTCCAGTGCGACCCCAAGGACCTGCTGGCCCTGCTGGGGGCCAAAACGGCGGATATTATCGTGGAATGAGGACAAATCACCATGCAGGATCATATTTTCATCAAGGGCGCCCGGGAGAATAACCTGAAAAACATCGACGTCACCATCCCCCGGGACAAGCTGGTGGTGCTGACGGGGCTGTCCGGGTCCGGGAAATCCTCCCTGGCCTTCGACACCATCTATGCCGAGGGCCAGCGCCGGTATGTGGAGAGCCTGTCCAGCTATGCCCGGATGTTCCTGGGCCAGATGGACAAGCCCGACGTGGACTATATCGACGGCCTGTCCCCGGCCATCTCCATCGACCAGAAGACCACCAGCAAGAACCCCCGGTCCACCGTGGGCACGGTGACGGAGATCTACGACTATCTGCGCCTGCTGTGGGCCCGGGTGGGCACCCCCCACTGCCCCAAGTGCGGCAAGGAGATCCGCCAGCAGACCATCGACCAGATCATTGACCAGATCATGGCCCTGCCGGAGGGCACCCGCATCCAGGTGCTGGCCCCGGTGGTCCGGGGCCGCAAGGGCGAGCACGCCAAGGTGCTGGACGACGCCCGGCGCTCCGGCTATGTCCGGGTCCGGGCCGACGGAAATCTCTACGACCTGTCCGAGGACATTCCCCTGGAAAAGAACAAGAAGCACAATATTGAGATCGTGGTGGACCGTCTGATCGTCCGCCCCGACGGGGCCCAGCGGCTGACGGACTCCGTGGAGACCGCCTCCCACCTGTCCGGCGGCATCGTCGTGGTGAACCTGGTGCGGGAGGGGCAGGACCTGACCTTTTCCCAGAATTACGCCTGCGACGACTGCGGCATCAGCATCGAGGAGCTGACGCCCCGGATGTTCTCCTTCAACAACCCCTTCGGGGCCTGCCCCACCTGCACGGGCCTGGGGATGCAGCTGAAGGCGGACCCGGCGCTGATCATCCCCGACGACCGGCTGTCTATCTTAGATGGGGCCATCGTGGCCCCGGGGTGGAACTCCATCCGCTCCGACGGCATCAGCCGCATGTATTTCGAGGCCCTGGCCAAGGCCTATCACTTCTCCCTGCAAACCCCGGTGGCCCAGCTGCCGGAGGAGGTGCGGGACGTCATCCTCTACGGCACCAAGGGCCAGAAGCTGGAGCTGCACTATGACCAGCCCCGGGGCCGGGGCACCCTGTACCAGCCCTTCGAGGGCGTCGCCAACAACCTGGAGCGCCGGTATCAGGAAACCCAGTCCGACGCCAGCAAGCGGGAGATCGAGGAGTTCATGACCCAGTGCCCCTGCCCGGCGTGTAAGGGCCGCCGCCTGCGGCCCGAGGCCCTGGCGGTAACGGTAGGGGACCTGTCCATTATGGAGGCCACAGAGCTGCCGGTGGACCGGGAGCTGGAATTCTTCAACGCCCTGACCCTGACCCCCACCCAGCAGCTCATCGCCGCCCAGATTCTCAAAGAGATCCGCTCCCGGTTGGGCTTCCTGCAATCCGTGGGCCTGAGCTACCTGACCCTGTCCCGGTCCAGCGGCACCCTGTCCGGCGGTGAAAGCCAGCGCATCCGCCTGGCCACCCAGATCGGCAGCAGCCTCATGGGGGTGCTGTATATCCTGGACGAGCCGTCCATCGGCCTGCACCAGCGGGACAACGACAAGCTGCTGGCCACCCTGAAGCGGCTTCGGGACCTGGGCAACACCCTGATCGTGGTGGAGCACGACGAGGACACCATGCGCGCCGCCGACTACCTCATCGACATCGGCCCCGGAGCCGGGGCCCACGGCGGACAGGTTATGGCCGCCGGCACGCCGGAGGAGGTCATGGCCAACCCCAACAGCCTTACCGGCCAGTATTTAAGCGGCAAAAAGTCCATCCCCGTGCAGGAGACCCGCCGTCCCGGCAGCGGCGCGTTCCTTACCGTCCGGGGCGCGGCGGAAAACAACCTGCGGCATATCGACGTATCCGTCCCCCTGGGGACCTTCACCTGCGTCACCGGCGTGTCCGGCTCCGGCAAGTCCTCCCTGGTCAACGAGATCATCTTCAAGCGTCTGGGGGCAGACCTGAACCGGATGAAGGCCCGGCCCGGCCGGCACGACGCCATAGAGGGCGAGGAGTTCCTGGACAAGGTGGTGGGCATCGACCAGAGCCCCATCGGCCGGACGCCCCGCTCCAATCCCGCCACCTACACGGGGCTGTTCAACGAGATCCGCAATCTGTTCGCCGCCACCCAGGAGGCCAAGGCCCGGGGCTACGGCCCGGGACGATTCTCCTTCAACACCAAGGGCGGCCGCTGCGAGGCCTGCTGCGGCGACGGCATGCTGAAAATCGAGATGCACTTCCTGTCCGACGTATATGTCCCCTGCGAGGTGTGCCGCGGCAAGCGCTATAACCGGGAGACCCTGGAGGTGCGCTACAAGGGCAAGAGCATCGCCGACGTGCTGGACATGACGGCGGAGGAGGCCCTGGAGTTCTTCGCCCCGGTGCCGAAAATCGCCGAAAAGCTCCGCACCCTGTGCGACGTGGGCCTGGGCTATGTGAAGCTGGGCCAGTCCTCCACCACCCTGTCCGGCGGCGAGGCCCAGCGGGTGAAGCTGGCCACGGAGCTGTCCCGCCGGGCCACGGGCCGCACCTTCTATATCCTGGACGAGCCCACCACGGGCCTGCACTCCGACGATGTGAAGAAGCTGCTGGAGGTGCTGCAGCGGCTGGTGGACGCCGGGAACACGGTGCTGGTCATCGAGCACAACCTGGACGTGATCAAGTCCGCCGACTGGCTCATCGACCTGGGGCCGGAGGGCGGCTCCGGCGGCGGTACCCTGGTCTGCGCCGGAACGCCGGAGACCGTGGCTGCCTGCCCGGCGTCCTATACCGGCCAGTACCTGAAAAAATATTTGCACTAAACCAAGGGGCTGTCGAAAAACACGTTTCTGTCATTCCGAGGAGCGAAGCGACGTGGGAATCCGTTGATTTGCCGCCTGCGGGCGGCAAACTCTGCGAGACTTTTTCTGAAAAACAGGGGAGAGGGGCGCGCCCCCTCTCCCTTTGTTAATGCGCCTTTACACGTTGCGCGTATTTTTAACGCCATATTTACGGCAAAAACACTTGAAAAATGTAAAATTGTTGTACTTTACCAAAAAGATTGTTAAAATTTCGGCGAAACATTAATTGTAAACAGGACCGCACTCCTATACAATAGAAGCAGAGACAGCCCGGCCCCGCGCAGAGGCCCGGCCAGGACAGCGGGGGAGGGGACCCCTCCTCCGGACATATTAAAGGAGAGTGAGTCTGTGTTCAAGAAATTCACCAACGGCTGCGTTCGCGTGGTCAACCGATGGCTGCCGGATGCCTTCCTGTTTGCCATCATCCTGAGCATCATCGTTTTCATCGGCTCCATGTGCGCCACAAAGATGGGCCCGCTGCAGGTGCTCAACGCCTGGGGCGATTCCAAGGGCTTTTGGGGTCTGCTGAGTTTCTCCATGCAGATGGCCCTGGTGCTGGTGTTCGGCTCCGCCATGGCCGCCGCCAAGCCCTGCAAAAAGGCCCTGCGGGCCGCCGCCGGTCTGTGCCACAACAATATGCAGGCCATCGTGGTCACCACCTTCATCTCCACCATCTGCTGCTGGCTGAACTGGGGCTTCGGCCTGATCGCCGGCACCCTGCTGGCCAAGGAAGTGGTGCGCCGGGTCCCCACCGTGGACTATCCCCTGCTGATTGCCTCCGCCTATTCGGGCTTCGTCATCTGGCACGCGGGCCTGTCCGGCTCCATCCCCCTGGACCTGGTGGCGGGCAAGAAATTCGGCGAGGTTCTGTATCAGGCCCCCATCACCGACACGGTGTTCCACCCCATGAACCTGATCATGGTGGGCGTCATTCTGTTTGTCATGCCCCTTGTGAACTACGCCATGCACCCCGACAAGGCCCACACCGTGTGCATCGACCCCACTCTGCTGGAGGACGAAGCCGAGCGCACCTATGAGGTCAAGACTCCCGCCGACAAGGTGGAGCACTCCAAGATTCTGTGGGCCATCACCCTGGTGGGCGGCTTTGTGTACATCGTCTATTACTTTGTTCAGAACGGCTTCACCCTGGGCCTGAACATCGTGAACATGATCTTCCTGTTCCTGGGCATCCTGCTCCACGGCGACCTGCGCCGCTATGTGGACGCCATTTCCGACGCCGCCGGCGGCGCCGCCGGTGTGCTGCTGCAGTTCCCCTTCTATGCCGGTATCATGGGCATGATGGTGGCCGCCAATGCCGAGGGCGTGTCCCTGGCGGGCGTGATCTCCGAGTTCTTCGTGAACATCTCCAACAACGTCACCTTCCCCATGCTGTCCTTCCTGGCAGCCGGTGTGGTGAACTTCTTCGTTCCCTCCGGCGGCGGCCAGTGGGCCGTGCAGGGTCCCATCATGATGCCTGCCGGCGCAGCTATGGGCATCGAGAATGGCCGCACCGCCATGGCCATCGCCTGGGGCGACCAGTGGACCAACATGATCCAGCCTTTCTGGGCCCTGCCTGCCCTGGGTATCGCCAAGCTGTCCGCCCGGGACATCATGGGCTACCTGGTCATCGTCACCCTGTTTGTGGGCGTGGTGGCCTGCCTGGGCTTCCTGGCCTGGGCCGCCTGGTTCTGATCTGCTTTCCCGGACATTCCGAAATCCAAGGGGTGAGGGGACCTTCTCCTCGCCCCTTTGACCCGTCAGGCAGCTTGTCAAAAATCCCTTTTGGCAAGCTGCCTGATAATCTTTTACTACGGATTGACGAAATCCGCACATTGTGATATTATAAACACACACGACATAGGGCGGGCCTGGGTCCGCCCTATGCTCCGGGTACGGCTGTACCCCTTATGAATTAGGAAAGAAGGAACGACCATGTATCGCATCGTGACCAAAGAAGCGTTGAAACCCACCGTGATCCTGTATGAGATCGAGGCTCCTATGGTTGCCAGGAAGGCACAGCCCGGCCAGTTCATCATCCTGCGGGTGGATGAAAACGGCGAGCGCATCCCCATCACCATCCATGACTATAACCGCGAAAAGGGCACCGTTACCATCATTGTCCAGACCGTGGGCGCCACCACCGAGAAGCTCAGCCACAAGCAGCAGGGCGAGTATCTCCACGACTTCGTTGGCCCCCTGGGCAAGCCCACCGAAACCGAGGGCAAGAAGAAGGTCTGCGTCGTCGGCGGCGGCGTGGGCTGCGCCATCGCGTATCCCGTTCTGAAGAAGTTCCATGACTGCGGCGCAGAGGTCCACGCTGTGGTGGGCTTCAAGAACAAGGACGTGGTCATTCTCGAGGACAAGTTCAAGGCCGTTTCCTCCGTGCTGAAGGTCTGCACCGACGACGGCTCCTATGGCCAGAAGGGCCTGGTCACCGAGGCCCTGAAGCAGCTGCTGGATGAGGGCAACCAGTATGACGAGATCTTCGCCATCGGCCCCATGGTGATGATGAAGTTCGTCTGTAAGACCACCGCCCCCTACGGCGTGCCCACCACCGTGTCCATGAGCCCCATTATGATCGACGGCACCGGCATGTGCGGCGGCTGCCGCCTGACCGTTGGCGGCGAGACCAAGTTTGCCTGCGTGGACGGCCCCGACTTCGACGGCCAGCAGGTGGACTGGGATCTGGCTGTCAAGCGCAACCAGATGTATCACGATTTCGAGGTGCGCAAGCACGAGGAAGTCTGCAATCTGTTCAAGCAGGAGGTAAAGTAACATGGCTGCCAAGATCAATATGCGTCTGGATAAGAACGAGATGCCCTCTCAGGACCCCAACGTCCGGAACAAGAACTTCCTGGAGGTGGCCCTGGGCTACACCGAGGAACAGGCCCTGGACGAGGCCGCCCGCTGCCTCCACTGCAAGAATCATCCCTGCGTGGACGGCTGTCCCGTGAACGTCCGCATTCCCGAGTTCATCGCCAAGATCGTGGAGCGGGATTACGAGGGCGCTTATCAGGTCATCCACCAGACCAGCTCCCTGCCCGCCGTGTGCGGCCGCGTCTGCCCCCAGGAGAGCCAGTGCGAGATGCACTGCGTCCGGGGCAAGAAGGGCGACCCCGTGGGCATCGGCCGTCTGGAGCGCTTTGTGGCCGACTGGCACAACGCCCACAGCACCGAGGCCCCCGAAAAGCCCCAGCCCAACGGCCACAAGGTGGCGGTGGTGGGTTCCGGCCCTGCGGGTCTGACCTGCGCCGGCGACCTGGCCAAGAAGGGGTATGAGGTCACTGTGTTCGAGGCTCTGCACCTGGCCGGCGGCGTGCTGGTTTACGGCATCCCCGAGTTCCGTCTGCCCAAGAGCATCGTCCAGAAGGAAGTGGACGGCCTGAAGGCCATGGGCGTGAAGGTGGAGACCAACACCGTGGTGGGCCGCACCATCACCATCGACGAGCTGATGGAGGAGAACGGCTTCGAGGCCGTGTTCGTGGGCTCCGGCGCGGGCCTGCCCATGTTCATGCACATCCCCGGCGAGAACCTGAAGGGCGTGTACTCCGCCAACGAGTTCCTGACCCGCATCAACCTGATGAAGGCCTATCGCCCGGATTCCGACACTCCCATCATGAACCTGAAGGGCAAGAAGGTGGCCGTGGTAGGCGGCGGCAACGTGGCCATGGACGCCGCCCGCTGCTCCAAGCGCCTGGGCGCCGACGTGTACGTGGTCTATCGCCGGGGCATGGAGGAGCTGCCTGCCCGTCACGAGGAGGTAGAGCACGCCATCGAGGAGGGCGTGGTGTTCAAGACCCTGAACAACCCCGTCCAGATCAACGGCGACGAGCAGGACTGCGTCAAGTCCATGACCTGCATCGAGATGGAGCTGGGCGAGCCTGACGCTTCTGGCCGCCGCCGCCCCGTGGAGAAGAAGGGCAGCGAGTTCGAGCTTCCCGTGGACGCTGTGATCATGTCCCTGGGCACCACTCCCAACCCCCTCATCAAGTCCACCACCAAGGGCCTGGAGGTCAACAAGAAGGGCGGCATCATCGTCAACGAGGACGGCCTCACCTCCCGCCAGGGCGTGTACGCCGGCGGCGACGCCGTTACCGGTGCGGCCACCGTGATCCTGGCCATGGGCGCAGGCAAGCTGGGCGCCAAGTCCATCGACGAGTACCTGAGCAACAAGTAAATCTACGCCTTACATAAAGGGCGGCGCTGCCAGACAGCGCCGCCCTTTTTATAGCTTATTTCTTCAGCTCGTCCACCATCTGGTGATAGCCCTTGGCCATAAACGCCAGGTCAGAGGCGATGGCAATATAGGACGCGCCCAGGTCCCGGTATTTCCGGGCGGCCTCCGTGGTGCCCACGAAGATACCGAAGGGCTTTTCGTTTGCGCTGCAGGTATCAATGACCTGCCGCACCACCTGCTGGACCTCCGGATGGGCCGGATCTCCGGGGTGTCCCAGGGACTGGCTGATGTCCATAGGGCCGATGAACAGCACGTCAATATCCTCCCGCCGGCACAGCTCCTCCGTGTGGGCGGCGGCGCAGCTTTTCCTTCAGCTCCCGGGCAATCATTTGACGTACTCCTCCCGTTTGGGGGTAAAGATATCGAAGTTCACCAGAACCTCATCGCCCACCACCTCGGCATAGTGCATCAGATTGGGAGGGATCACCAGCATGTCGCCGGGAGTCAGACGAAACACCTGGTCCTCGATGTGGTAGTCGCACACGCCGGCGGCGATGTAAGCGATCTGCTCATAGGGATGCTTGTGGGGCCGGGGCTCATGGTGGGGCTGCAGCTCGTTCATGGCGAAGGTAGCGCCCTCGCCGGTGAAGGCCTTGCGGCGCACGCCGGGACGCACCTCAGTCCAGGGCAGGTCCGCCCAGTTGGCACAATTGTAAATCATAACAGGCTCCTCCTTGATAAAATGTTCGTCCGGCCGGTCAGCGGGTCTCCAGGCCCAGCAGCCAGGCGGGATTGTGATAGGTCATGACCTCCATCTGCTCCTGGGTGAGGCCGCAGGCCTCCTGCAGCATGGAGATGAAGCGCAGCAGACCCTGAACGGGGCTGCCGTTGCCGTTCTGGCCATAGTCGGAGTCCGCCACGATCTTGTCCAGACCCACGGCGGCCACGATGTTCCGGGCCTCCTCGATCTCGTTGGAGTGGAACTTGGAATCCGGCACAAAGGCCACGGCGTTCAGCTCAATATAGGCCCCCAGGCGGCTCCAGGCCACCATATCCTCCAGAGAAGCGCCGATCATATAGTGGGGATGGTTCACCAGAATGCGCTGCACGCCCCGCTCCACGGCGGCATGGATCAGCGCGTCGATCTCGTCCCGGCTGCCGTGGCCGGTGGCCAGGATCACGTCGGGATGAGCCGCCAGATAGTCCAGCACCTCCAGCACCTGGGGCTGCAGGCTGCCGTCCTCCTGCAAGTACATGATGGGCTTTTCCGCCACGCTCATGCCCTTGCTGGCGGGGAAGGCCACGCCCTTGCCGGAGTGCATGATCTTGTGCCGCAGGGCGGACACCGTGGGCATCCACACCAGCTTTGCGCCCATGGCCACGGCGGCGTCCACCGCCTTCAGATTGATGCCGCCCACGGAGTTGTTCAGGGCGATGCCGCCGAACACCCGGCAGCTGCCGTCGCCCACATACTTTTCGGCGATATAGGCCGAGAGCATGGTGGGGCAGTAGTGGTCCTTCACCACAAAGGCGGAGAAGTGGTGCTGCTGAGCCTCCAGCAGCATTTGATGAGCTATTGGAAAACAACCGCCGTTTCAAGGAAAGCTCTTTGACGGAAAGCTCCACCTGAAATGAAAAGAGCCGCTTACTCCGATTGGGAATAAGCGGCTCGAACTCTATTCAGATGTATACGACCTTCAGCTTTTTTCGCTTTGCGCCGGTCAGCTTCACCAGCAAATCGTCAACGGCATCCGTGTATTTGCCTTGACGGATAAGCGCGTTTTTCAGGTCTATGAGGGATTTGATAACCTCCGACCGTTCCTGCTCGGTCAGATAGATATGATACTTCTGTTCTTTCATTGTCCGGCACCTCCTGACGCTTCCATTATACTCCGGCAGTTGCAAAAACGCAAAGATGCGATTATACCATATATGCGGATAGCAACAAGGCTCCAACCTTGCCGGTTGAAGCCCTGTTGCTGCCTTTGCGAATGCCACTTTTCTGTTCGTTTGAAATTATCGCCTTAGTGGGCTGTGCCATTGTGCAGACTCCCTACTTGACCGGTGTACTTGTTGTAAAATTTTTCTTATTTCTGGGAGAGCGGAAGGAAGCCGCTGCCCTGGGTGCGGATCTCCCGCAGATAGTTGTACAGGGTGGCCTGTGAAATGTCCAGCAGCTCGCAGACCTGGGGCACCGAGTCCTTCAGCTGGAACACGCCCTTCTCCTCCAGCTTGCGCAGGATCCGCAGCTTGACCTCTTTGGAGCCCAGGGCCGAGGGCTTGCCCACGGTTTTGATGATGTCGGCGATGACCAGCTTGGAATAGTCGGCGATGGTCAGGTCGGAGCCTATGGCCTCCGGCGAGTCGAAGGGCATCACGTTCATCAGCGAGTCCAGCATCTTCTTGGCCTGGTCCAGGGCCGTCAGGTTCACCGTGAAGCACAGCATGGCCTCATACGCCCCGTTTTCGTCAAAGAACATCATGGTGGTGGACTTATGCAGCTCGCCGTTGTTCTTCCGGGTCAGGCGCACCACCGTGCCGTTGTTGGCCCGGGTCTCGTCCTCGAAATATTTGAACACGCTCTCCTCCATCTGCTGGCCCTGCTCCCGGCCGGAGATGTGCCCGTTGGCGATATAGGCGATGCGGTGGTCGCGGTCATGCACCACGGCCTCGCAGGTTTCGCCCAGCGACAGCGCAATGCCCTTGGCGATCTGAATCAGTCTGTTTACCATATCCATGGAGGGGTCCCCTTCTCTTTGAAAAATTCTTACAAGTATTATACCATATCCGGATGAAAATTCCAATATTTTCCCGTGTAAAATTTCGCCGCGCAGATGCGCACCCGGCGTGGAGGGCCGGGTGCGCATCTGCATGGTGTGGGAAAAATGTTGATGTTCAGGGCATAGCAGCCGATGTCGCCGGTGGCCACGATCTTGCCGTTATACTTGCTGATCTCGTGATAGATGCCCCGGTGCGGACAGCCTGCGCAGAAGCTGGCCGGACGCACCGGCGCCTGAACGGGAGCCTCATAGGCGGCGCTGACGCCGGGCAGGCCCAGAGCCCGCCGGATGATGTCGGCGGAATACTCCAGATACAGGGGCAGAACCGCCTTGCCGGTGCACTCGATGCCCAGACCCCGGACATAGTCCTCGATAAACGGGTCCAGCTCCTCCAGAACATAGAGCTTGTCCACCTGGGCGGCAAACTCACGGATCTTGCGGTCGGGCATGGGATAGGTGAAGCCCAGCTTCAGATAGGAAGCGCCATCGCCGAACACCTCCCGGGCGTACTGATAGCAGATACCGGCGCAGATCACGCCGATCTTGGTGTCGTGCAGCTCCACGCGGTTCAGGTCCGTCTCGTTGGAGAACTCCTGCAGCCGCACCAGCCGCTCCTCCACGGTCTTGTGCTTGTTCCGGGCCAGGGCGGGGATGTTGGTGTTTTTCATGATGTCCCGCTCATAGTGCTTCACGGGAACCTCCACCCGGTCCTCCAGGGTGACGATGCTGCTGCCGTGGTTTACCCGGACGGTGGTGCGCAGCATGAAGGGGGTGTCGAACTGCTCGGACAGCTCAAAGGCCCGCTTGGTGAAGTCCTTGCACTCCTGGCTGTCGGCAGGCTCCAGCATGGGCATCTTCATGTGGGGGGCGAAATGACGGCTGTCGGGCTCGGTGCCGGAGCTGTTCATGCCGGGGTCGTCGGCGCAGACATACACCAGGCCGCCGGTGGCCCCGATATACACGGAGGGGAACACCGCGTCGGAGGCCACGTTCATACCGAAGTGCTTCATGGCCGCCATGGCCCGGGCGCCGGCCATGGACGCGCCGATGGCCACCTCTGCCGCCACCTTCTCGTTGACGGACCACTCGGGATATACCTCTTTATACTTGGAAAGGTTCTGTAAAATCTCGGTGCTGGGGGTTCCGGGATAGGCCGAGGCCACCGAACAGCCCGCTTCGTATGCGCCGCGGGCGATGGCCTCATTGCCCAGCATGACTTGTTTCATGGCTGAGTCTCTCACTTTCTCAAAGGATAATCGTTGTTGTAATATGTATCCTGCAAAACGCAGCTTTGGTTTGCAGGTCTATTGTATTATATTTTTCTTCTAATTTCAAGAGTAAAATTAGAAAAATTTTATAAATTTCTCTTTTCTTTTCCGGACGGGCGTGTTATGCTCCTTCTGAAAGCACGGGGAAGCCCCCGATTTCTCCGGAAGAAAGGATGATTCCATGAAAAAACTGCTAATCGTGAACCCCGGCTCCACCTCCACCAAGGTGGCGGTCTATTACGGTTCTGAAAGAAAATTCTCCGAAACCATCTCTCACCCGGCCCAGGAGCTGCAGCCCTTCGCCAACGTGCTGGACCAGGCGGACTACCGCGCCGGGGTCATTGCCCGCTGCCTGGAGCAGGCCGTGCTCAGCGGCCAGGTGGACGCCATCGTCCTCACCGGCGGCGTCATCTATTCCCAGGCCTTCCGGCAGCTGCTGCTCTCCCGCATCTCCTATTTGGGCCGGGTGATCTGCAAGCCCGGCGAGGAGGAGATGGACAGCCTGGCCTATTACCTCAACGCCGTCCTCACCGGCGAGCTCCAGCCCAAGGAATATAACTGATTACATCATTACATATAAGAAAGGAACCTCCCGCTATGGAACAGATCCGCAATTTTGACCAGCTGCTGCAGGCAGCCCTGGCCCACGGCCGCAAGGGCATCGCCGTGGCCGCCCCCTATGACAAGAACACCCTGCTGGCCGTGAAGGACGCCCTGGCCTCCGGCCTGGCCGCCCCCCAGCTTTTCGGCGACGTGGAGCGCATGCTGCCCCTGCTGGAGCAGGTGCAGTTGGACGCCGGAGCGGTGAAGCTGACGGACGTCCGGGATACGGCCCAGGCCATCGACGCCGCCATTGAGTCCATCCGCAGCGGCGAAAACCAGATCCTCATGAAGGGTGCCATGTCCACCGGCACCCTGCTCAAGCATGCCCTGGACCGGACCCGGGGCCTGAACATCGGCCGCCTGGCCAGCCACTTGATCGTTCTGCAGATCCCCGGCCTGGACCGGCTGCTCATCAGCACCGACGGCGGCCTGAACATCGCCCCCACCCTGACGGAAAAGGCGGATATCCTCCGCAACGCCATCGACGTGGCCCGGGCCCTGGGCATCGAGACCCCCAAGGCCGCCTGCCTGGCCGCCGTGGAAACGGTGAACCCCAAGATGCAGGCCACCGTGGACGCCGCCTGCCTGTGCAAGATGGCGGACAGGGGGGCCTTCCCCGGGCCGTGGTGGAGGGCCCCCTGGCCATGGACAACATCCTCTCCGCCGAGGCTGCCAGGAAAAAGGGCATCGACTCCCCGGTGCCCGGCCATGCCGACATCATCCTGGCCCCGTCCATCGAGGTGGCCAACACCTTCTCCAAGACCCTGAACTATCTGATGCACTCCTCCAACGCCGGCATCGTTATGGGAGCCGCCGCCCCCATCATCCTGCCCTCCCGGGCCAGCGACCCGGCGTCCAAGTATGCCTCCCTGGCCATGGGCGTGCTGCTGGCCAAGTAAGAAAATCCACAAAGAACCTCTTATAGACGCAGAGCACCCCCGGGGCATCGCCCGGGGGTGCTCTGTATTTTTGCCTCGCTTTATCCAGGCCCTGTCCCGGGGGTGTCCCGCCCGGTCCCGGGAGGGCTCATGCCCCTGTCCGCAGGTGTTTTACAGCCGGACGCCGCTGTCCACCACCACGGCCCGGGCATAGGCCAGCTTCAGGTCGTGGCTCAGCTGCATGGGGGGCAGCTGCTGGCGGATGTGCTCCACCGGCACGCCGAACTGCCGGGACATCTCCTGATACCGGCGCTCCACGTCCTCCTCCGTGACGCGGATGTGCTCCAGCCGGGCGATCTCCGTCATGGCCAGCTCATACCGGGCGGACTCCAGGGCGTTCTCCCGGGCGTGGGCCCGAAGGTCCTCCTCGGTCATGCCGGCCATCTGCAGATAGTCGGACAGGGACGCGCCCTGGCTCATCAGGCGGCTTTCCAGCTCATGCAAAAGCCCGGTGAGCTGGCTTTCCACCATGGAATCCGGGACCCGGACCTCCGTGCCGTCCAGCACCTGGCGCACCAGGGCGTCGGCGTAGGCGTCCCGGGCCTGGGCCTCCTTGCGCTGGAGGGCGGCGGACATGATGGCCTGGCGCAGGGCCGCCGCGTCGGAAAAGCCCTGGGCCCGGGCAAATTCGTCGTTCAGCTCCGGCATACTGCGGCGGACGATGCGGTGGGCCTGCACCCGGAACACCGCCGCCTTCCCCGCCAGCTCCGGGGTGTACTGCTGGGGGAAGGTCACATGGATCTCCCGCTCCTCCTCCGGGCGGATCCCCGCCACCTGCTCCTCGAAGCCGTCGATGAACATGCCGCTGCCCAGCAGCAGGGGATAGTTCTCGGCCTTGCCGCCGTCGAAGGGCACGCCGTCCACGGAGCCGTCGAAGTCCAGGGTCACCTCGTCGCCCATGGCGGCCCGGTCCCGCTCCTCCTCCACCAGGTGGGCCTGAAGCCACTCGCTTTCGGCCTTGTCCACATCATCGTTGGACAGCTCCGCCTGGGGCATGGGGGCGGCCAGGCCCTTGTACTTGCCCAGCTTTACCTCCGGATACAGCTCCGCCAGGGCGGCGAAGGTGAAGCCCTCCGGCCCGATGTCCACGATGCGCAGCTCCGGCGCTCCGGCCACCAGGATCTCCTCCTGGCCGAAGGCCTCCACCAGAGCCCGGGGGAAGGTCTCGTTCACCGCCTCCTGATAGAACACGTCCGGGGCGTAGGCCTGCTCCAGAGCCTGGCGGGTGGCCTTGCCGGGGGCGCAGCCGTCCACGGGGTACAGGTCCCGGTTGGCCTGATAGGCGTCGTCCAGGGCCTTCCGCCACTCCGGCTTCTCCACCCGGATGGTCAGCTCCACCCGGTTGTTTTCCTTCATCTCTTTGTTCAGTACGGTCATGGATGCTCCTCCAAATTTATGATCTTGTCCCCTATTATACCGGAAAAGCCCCGCCGCCGCAACCGTTTCCAATTGTAAAAAAACTGTGACATATATCACTTTCCCCTTTTCTTTTTCCGCGCATTATGGTATCATCTATTGCACTATCACTTTCGGAGGAATACCATGGAAACCGTTAAGAAATTCATCAAGGAACACCCGCATATGTGGTGGGGGCTGTATCTGCCGGTGTACCTGACCATGTTTTTCATCATCGAGCATCTCATCACCGACAACTACTGGGCCACCCAGACGGCCATCGACGACTATATTCCCTTCTGCGAGTGGTTCATTTTCCCCTATGACGCCTGGGCCTTCCTGCTGGTGGCCATCGGCCTGTACCTGATCGTCAAGGACGGCGAGGGCTTCCGGCGGTATATGTGGACCATTATGATCACCTTCACCACCGCCACGGTGTTCTGTGCCCTGGTGCCCAACGGACAGGACCTGCGCCCGGCGGTAATGGAGCACCACAACATCGCCGCCTGGCTGCTGCAGAACACCTATGCCCTGGACACCAACACCAACGTGTTTCCCAGCGTCCATGTGCTGGGGGTCATCGCGGCGGTGTCCGCCGTGTGGCACACGCCGGGCCTGCGGAAGTGGGGCTGGCGCGCGGGGTCCCTGGCCCTGGGCATCGTCATCATCGCCGCCACGCTGTTTGTCAAGCAGCACGCCTTTATTGACGTTCTGGCGGGCCTGTTTGTGGGGGCTTTGGGCGATATCATCGTGTACGTCGTCATCGGAAAGAAAAGAGACCGCCTGATGGCGGAAGGAAAGAGGCTGCGCTATGGAAGCTGTCAAAACGCCGATTCTTGAGGGGATCACCCTGGAGGAGCAGGAGCAGATGCGGGTGTGCTTCGGGGTGCGGGAGGAGCGCTTCCGGGCTGGAGAGACCGTGTATGACTTCGCCGAGGGGCGGAAGTATCTGGGCCTGATCGCCCGGGGCAGCGCCGTGATCCAGCGCATCGACCACCAGGGGGGCCGCACCATTCTGGAGCACCTGGAAAGCGGCGGCGTGTTCGGGGAGATGCTGATGTTCGAGAACGTGGCCGGAGACAGCATCACCGTAATCGCCGAGGAGCCGTGCCGGGTGTGGTTCATGCAGGACGAGCACATGACCCGCCGCTGCGAAAAGGCCTGCGCCCATCACAGCCGCCTGGTGGAGAATATGTTCCACATCATGACCGAAAAGGCCGCCGCCCTGTCCGAGCGGGTGGAGGTCCTCAGCCGCCGCAGCATCCGGGAGAAGCTGCTGTGCTATTTCGGCCTGCTGGCCGGACAGCGGCAGAAGCCCAGCTTCCAGCTGCCCTTCTCCCTCAGCGCCCTGGCGGACTATATCTCCGCCGACCGCAGCGCCATGATGCGGGAGTTGAAGAAGATGAAGGACGAGCGCCTGGTGGAGGTGGCCGGGCGGCAGGTGACCCTGTGCACCCCGGCCCGGTAAGGGGCAGCGCAGCCTGTCGAAAAAAAACAGATATTTTGTAAATTAATGCTTGACATTTCTGGCAGTCATGCTATAATAAACAAGCATTCGATTTGAGGCTGATTTGCGAGTGTGCTGGAATAGGCAGACAGGCAAGCTTGAGGTGCTTGTGTTCGACTGGACGTGTGGGTTCAAGTCCCATCACTCGCACCACTTTCCTCTTTCGTCTGTGGGAAAAGAACTTCGGATATGCGCGAGTGGTGGAATTGGCAGACTCGCTAGATTCAGGTTCTAGTGCTCATTACGGGCGTGCGGGTTCAAGTCCCGCCTCGCGCACCACTTCTTTTCCCCAAAAACTTCATCCATGCGCGCGAGTGGTGGAATTGGCAGACTCGCTAGATTCAGGTTCTAGTGCTCATTACGGGCGTGCGGGTTCAAGTCCCGCCTCGCGCACCAAACCAATATAATCCGAACCAAATCTTCTTAATCGGAGACGGGTTCGGATTATTTGTTTTCTTCGAGAAATTCGAGGATACGCATTTCAGAAACGGCGTGGTAAAGCGTCCCGAATCCAAGCCCAGAGGACCGAGAAAACCAAAACTGGTAAAGGATAAGGAGAACGAACATGAAAAACATCAAGAGCTGTGAATTCAACATGGACACTGGCTGTGTAGAGCTGCGGTTTCAGGACGGCAGCATGATCTCCATCGACTGCACCGCCGTGGAAAACGAAGTGGCGGATAATCTTTATGAGCGGTCGGAGCTGGACTACCTCATCTACAACGACCCGCTGGCTTATGCAGACCTCATTCTGAACGGCGACGTCGAGGCGTATCTGAACGCCGTCACGGAGTACAAGCCCTACGAAAACTGAACAAACGCACAAAAGGGGATGGCGGCTTGCCATCCCCTTTGCCATGCTGTTTTAGGAGCATATATCCCTTGGATTTGTCTTATATCTATCGTCAGGCGACGTTCTCGCCGTTGCTGTCCTTGTCTGTTTTTGCCCCGTCCCGCGCCGCCTTCCATTCGGCAAATTCCCGTTGCCCTTCCTCACTCTCGTAAAAGGCGAGAATATCCGGCAGCAGAATTCGGGCGATGTTCTCGATCTCATGCTGCGGGATGCCGCTGTTGTTGGTGAGCTTTTTTCGCCTGCTCAAGTTGCACCTCCGAAAAAGTATTTTGCCGCAGCTTTCTCCCGTGCGGCGGAGGAATGGCGTCTTGAGCGTCTTTTGTCGTCTGCTCTTCTTCCCTTCGCATCCTTCCTTTCCTATCTGAAAATGAAAACGCAGCCGCCGGTCAAGCCTTTCAGCCCGTCTGCGTCTGCATGGTGTCCTGTGTCTGAAATTGTGTTTTCATTATAGCAGCGATGGGGCTGCACGTCAATACCACGGGAATGGAGCGGCTGACAGCGTAATTTTGGCAGCGGCTACCAAAATTGTTCTGTGGCTTGCAAATTGGCAATGGCAGTAGCGCAGCAGCCGCCAGCCGTCAATGGTCAAGATGAACGCTTCGCGCCATTGACTGCCGCCGCCCGCCGCGCTTTTTGGCAGACAAGGCGGGCAGACACAGATTGTGCCTGCCCGCCCCCAAAATATAATAAATCCCTCGGCGTGAGCTATGGTCTTTGCAATATCTTGTTGACCGATGCAAAAAAGTATGTTAGTATGTATACAAGCATACCTATTGGGAGGCAAAAAGAATGGTTGAAAACGAGCAGAGCTTTGGAGAGTATCTTCGCCAGCTGATAAAAGACTCCGGGATAACGCAGCATAAATTCTACACAGAACTGGGTATCCGGAAGCCATACTTTTATGATATTCTCGCCGGGAGAACTAACCCACCACCATATCCGCTTCAGTTAAAGGCAATGGAAATACTGCAAGCAAGCAATGAAACCAGAGAGAGATTTTTTGACTTGGCGGCAAAAGGCAGAAATGAGTTGCCGGCAGATATAGCAAGGTACATTGATGAAAATCCGGATGCGCTCAAAAGCATTCGGGAAAAAATGAAATTGGCATCATGCCAATAAGCAAAGGAGAAGTAACGATGCCAAGTGAACAGAAGATAATCGTAATCCCGGACGGAAAAATATGTGACTATATTGACGGCAAATTCCGTAACGATACCCCGGAAGAGTATGTTCGGCAAACTATCGAGAAACGACTCGTGAACGAGCATAAGTATCTGCCGGAGCAAATTAGAATCGAATATACCTTGCAGGTTGGTTCAAACAAACCTCGCGCAGACATTGTAATCTGGGAAAAAGGTGCAGACCAAACGCAGGGTACAATCAAGCTGATAATCGAATGCAAAAAAGAGACGGTTGACGCTCGTAATGCCAAGGATGGCATTGCGCAGCTAAAATCATATATGTCTGTTTGCCCAAACTGTGAGTGGGGCATGTGGACCAACAGTGTCCAAAAGTATGTTTTCCGCAAAGCTGTTGATGCCGCCGGAAATATTACATTCATGGAGTACAACGATATTCCCTCCGCAGACGGTAATTTGGATGAGGTCAACCGTCCCAGCAGAACGAGCTTAAAAAACGCTTATGACGACAATCTTTTATTCGTTTTCAAGACTTGCCATAATCACATTTATGTGAATGATGGCATGCAAAAGCAACCTGCGTTCTTTGAACTGCTCAAGGTTATTTTCTGCAAAATTGAGGATGAGCGTAATATTCCGAATCCGCTTGAGTTTTATACGACATCGGAGGAGCGTTCTAACCCCGACGGACAGTTGACCGTTCAAAAGAGAATCGGAAAAATCTTTCAGCGAGTTAAGAAACGTCATGGGAAAATTTTCGATGCCAATGACGAAATTAAACTCAGCCCGAGGAGCCTCGCATATATCGTCAGCGAGTTGCAGCGATACAGCCTGCTCAATACCAAAATTGACATCAAGGGCAAAGCCTACGAGGAAATCGTAGGGGCTAATCTCCGCGGTGATCGCGGTGAGTTTTTCACGCCTCGTAATGTTATGAAAATGGTGGTTGAGATGGTAAATCCACAAGTTGACGAGCATGTATTGGACAGTTCCTGCGGTACGGGCGGTTTCCTCGTCATGGCAATGACACATGTAATTGACCAGCTTGAGCAGCAATTTTCAACTTCTCTCGGCATCAAGCGAGAAAACTGGGATTCGGATACTCTCCGGGCTTTTCAGGACAGGATCTCCGAGATGGCATCCTCTAACTATTTCGGCTTTGACATCAATCCCGACCTGGTAAAGGCCACAAAGATGAATATGGTCATGAATAACGATGGCAGTGGAAACATTCTGCAAACAAATTCCCTGCTTCCTCCGCATGAGTGGTCTGATGACTTCCGCTCACGCCTTGCCGAAGCCCTTGGTATAAATAAAAATACGCTCCGTAACCATAGTTCGATTGGCTACTTCAATGTAATCGTCACCAACCCACCCTTTGGGAGCAAAATACCGATCAAGGACAAGAACATCCTTGAGCAATTTGAGCTTGCGCATATTTGGGATTGCGACAAAGAAACGGGCGTTTGGAAGAAAACCTCGCGCCTGCAATCCTCCGTGCCGCCGGAAATTTTGTTCATTGAGCGCTGCACTCAATTTCTCGCACCGGGCGGGCGTATGGGTATCGTGCTGCCAGATTCGATTCTTGGTTCTCCCGGCTTGGGCTATATCCGCGAATGGATGATACAAAATCACAGAATCGTTGCCAGCATCGACTTGAATGCTGATACATTCCAGCCTCGCAACGGGACGCAGACCTCCGTTCTGATCCTGCAAAAGAAAACGCAGGAGCAGAGAGATGCGGAAGAAAAGAGCGGCAAAATGGCTGACTACAACATCTTTATGGCGATGGTCGAAAAGGTCGGGCATGACAAGCGAGGCAATCCCCTGTTCAAGCGTGACAAGGAGGGCAACGAAATCCTTGTGCCTGATACAAACAGTGTGCTTGTGCTTGGAGAAACGGGAGACGGGCAACGCACTGTGTCACATGAGCAAAAGGTAAAAGTTGAGGATGATCAGACTCCCGATGTCCCGGCGATATTCGCTGAGTGGAAAAAGCAGGAGGGATTGGGATGGTAACTTCAAATCTCGCTTTCAAAGAGAAAAACAGCATTGAGCCGGAAGTCGTTGTCAACGAGAGCCCGGTCAAGTGGTGTGCTGTTGCGCTTTCGGACATTGTTGCCCGCGGGAAAAGACTTGAAGCGAGTGTATTTGATGTTGAGGCAAAACAGGCACGAATGTTGATCTCAAAAGGGAAATACCCTCAGAGCTTCATCGGCGGCACAGATGGAATGGCATCATCGTATGTTTGTGGGCGGTTTAAGCGTATATGGGTAGAAAAATCCGATATGCCCATTTATCAGCCATCCAGTATTGTCGATATTAAGCCAACTCCCGATGGATACATTTCAGCGAAAACGAAAACGAATATCGGCAATCTGCGTGTAAAAGAAAATCAAATTCTGATGACTTGTTCTGGAACAATTGGAAAAGTCTCCTTTGTGTCACGGACACTCGCAAACAAGATTTTTAGTCACGATCTGTTGAGAATTGATTGCAGAAAGCCGGATGAGGCTGGTTATATATACGCCTTCCTTAAAAGCAAAATAGGCAACAAGATACTGCTTACCAATAGTTATGGAGCCGTAATCACTCACATTGAGCCGGAGCATCTTGCCACAGTTCCTATTCCCGATGCGCCGACGATGCTCAAAAAGAAAATCCATGATCTGATTGTGCGTTCTTACGAGCTGCGTGATGAATCCAACGACCTGATTGACCAAGCTACCGCATTGTTAATCGGCGAGCTGAAGCTGCCTGATATCGACGCTTTTGATGTTGGCCTCTACAAAAAAGCCGCCCCGGTGGACACCTTCAGCGTAAGGCTGAGTGAGATGTCCGGACGACTTGACGCCTCCTACCATGTGCCGATTGTTGACGCTATCATTGAACATCTGAAGCGGTATGCCGAGGAAGTGACGACAGTCGGTGACCCTCGTATCAGCCGAGAGGTTATCCTGCCGGGCCGCTTCAAGCGCGTATATGTTGACGAGGGGTATGGACGGGTGCTAATTGGGGGCAAACAATTAAGCGAACTTGACCCTTCTTCAAAAAAGTACCTCTCCACCGCAAAGCACGATAAGATGTTGAAGAAGTTGGAAGTACACGAAGGCACGACACTGATTACAAGAAGTGGTACAATAGGAAAAATTACGATTGTCCCTAAACACTGGGAGCACTATATTCCATCTGACCATATTATCCGCGTCATTCCTGCAAACAAGGATATAGCCGGCTATTTGAATATCTTTCTTGCATCGGATTACGGGAAAGTGCTTATTACCCGGTTTACATACGGTTCGGTTGTTGACGAAATTGACGACAATCATGTTCGTCAGATAGCGATTCCTTTGCTCAAAAACCACACGGTTCAGAAAAAGATAAATGATCTTGCACTGGAGGCAAATGAGAAGCGATATCAAGCCTATCTTCTGGAGCAGGAAGCATTGCAAATCATGGACAGGGATGTTATCTATGCAAAGAAGTGACTGCGGTTGCTAAGCTGATTTTAACTCCATTTAGCGTTGCAAAAGGCAGTCCAACGGTTTCTATAAGGAACACCGCCGGATTGCCTTTCTCTGCTCCCGCGAACGAAATCTAACATGGTGAACTAATGTGGCAAGCAGGGCAAAGCGGTACCCACTTTGCTGCTTGCCAACCTGCGAACCCTGCCGGCTTCACACTCGGCAAGCAAGGTGGCTTGGAGCCACTTTGCGCTTGTTGGGGAAATTTGTCCCCAAGCCCCTTTGAACGATTTTTGCAAAATCGGCTGCGCTCCTGCGGAGCTTTCTTCGCCTGCGTCGCGTCAGAGAATCGCGGCGTTATGTGAATATATCATTGACACATTCTCTGTTTCCGGGTATACTTGAAACAGAAAAGGAGGTGACGCAGCCTTGAAAATCATCGGTGAACGGCTCAGGAGTTTGCGCGAAAGCGTCAGGCTCTCGCAGGCGAAGCTGGCAAAGGAATTTGACGTTTCCCAATCCGCCCTTGCCCGGTACGAGATCGACGATTCCACGCCCTCCCCGGAGGTTTTTCTGAAATACGCCGACTACTTTGACGTGTCGCTGGACTACATTTTCGGCAGGACGGACGATCCACACGGCATGATCTATAACAACTGTGTGAAGCTCGGCCTGAACAATCCCGAAATGGCGCGGTTCGTGGAAATGTGCTTCGACCCCGGCTCGGCTATGAACGAACGATTGAAGGCAACGCTTGTGCAGATGCTCTCGGAGGTGGATACGAAATGAAAGCCGTGATCTACGCCCGCTATTCCTCGGACAGCCAGCGAGAGGAATCCATCGAAGGGCAGCTCCGCGAGTGTACCGCCTTTGCCGAGAAAAACGGAATCACGGTATTGCGGCATTACATCGACCGTGCGTATTCTGCAAAGACCGACAACCGCCCGGAGTTCCAGAACATGATCAAGGACAGCGGCAAGCGGCTGTTTGACATAGTGATCGTCTGGAAGCTGGACAGGTTCGCACGAAACCGCTATGACAGCGCCCGGTACAAGGCCACGCTTAAAAAGAATGGCGTGAAGGTGGTATCCGCCACCGAGATTATTTCAGAGGGCGCGGAGGGCATCATTCTCGAATCCGTCCTTGAGGGCTATGCGGAATACTACTCCGCTGATCTTTCGGAAAAGGTCGTTCGCGGCATGACGGACAACGCCCTCAAGTGCAAATTCAACGGCGGCATGATGCCTATAGGCTATGTGATCGATGCGGAGCAGCACTTCCAGATCGACCCGCTGACCGCGCCGTTCGTGCTGGAAGCCTTCAAGCGATATGACGGCGGAGAAACCATTTCCTCCATTATGAATTGGCTGAACGAGCAGGGGCTTACCAACACGCGGGGGCGGAAAATGACATTCAATAGCGTGGGGCATATACTCCACAACCGGCGCTATATCGGTGAGTTCCGATACCGCGATGTGATCGTGCCGGACGGCATCCCCGCAATCGTACCGCAAGACCTCTTTGACCGGGTGCAGGAGAAGCTGGCGAAGAACAAAAAGGCCCCGGCGCGTCACAAGGCCGAGGACGATTATCTGCTGACCACCAAGCTGTTCTGCGGCTACTGCGGCGCCTACCTCTGCGGCGAGAGCGGCACAAGCCGCACGGGAAAGGTGCATCACTACTACAAGTGTGTGTCGGTCAAAAAGAAGCGCACCGAGTGCCACAAGAAGCCCGTCAGGAAAGAATGGATCGAGGATTTGGTGGTCGGTGAAACCATGAAAATGGTCATGGACGACAAAGCAATCGAGGCCATCGTATCCATGCTGATGGACTTGCAGGACAGGGACAATGTGAACGTGCCGCTGTATGAGCAGCAGCTCCGTGAAGCGGAAACCGCCATCAGCAATTTGCTCAACGCCATTCAGCAGGGCATCCTGACGCGCTCCACAAAGGAGCGGCTGGAGGAGCTGGAAAACCGCCGCGACGAGCTTGAAAACAGGCTTGCCTGCGAAAAGCTGGCGAAGCCCAAGGTCAGCGCGGAGTTTATGACCTTCTGGCTCCACCGTTTCCGCAAGCTGGACGTGCGGCAACAGAGCCATCGCAAGATGCTCATCGACGCCTTCATCAACGCGATTTTCCTGTACGATGATAAAATGGTGATTACCTTCAACTACAAGGAGGGCACGAAAACCATCACTTTCGCGGAATTGCAGGAAGCTATCAGCAACAATAACGGTTCGGATTTGGATTGCATTGCTGCACCAAATCGGACACCAATTTTGATACGATGGGTATCAGGTTGGTGTCCGATTTTTTTGCGCCATGGGGCGGCCGGTTTTGCATGAGTCGGCACAGCGTGTTTTCGCACGCTGTGCGTTGGCGCAGCGCACGGGATCCCTGATTCCATTTTTTTAATCAAGAATCACGTGTTAGAAAAGTGTTAGAAACCCGCCGGGTAAAGCCCCCGCGAAAACAAAAAAAGAAGTCCCGAAACCTTACGGTTTCAGGACTTCTTCGTGGTCCGAGTGTTGAGATTCGAACTCAAGGCCTCTTGAACCCCATTCAAGCGCGATACCAAACTTCGCCACACCCGGATAGCTGGCTGAATCACTCACGTCAGCTTGATTAATATACCACATTCATCCGGGGATTGCAAGCATTTTTTTGAAATTTTTTGGATTTTTTTCTGGCGGGGCTTCAATACCCGTACCGCATGCGCTTGGCCAGTAGGAAAATCGCCGTGGTGATCACGGCCATGACCTCCGCCGCCACGATGGAAAGCCAGATGCCGTCCAGCTTCCACAGAAGCGGGAAGGTCAGCACCGCGCCCACCTGGAACACCAGCGTCCGCAGAAAGGCGATGCTGGCGGAGGTCAGCCCGTCGTTCAGGGCCGTGAAGAAGGACGAGCCATAGATGGCGAAGCCCGAGAACAGGAACGAGAAGGAGAAGATGCCGAAGGCGTGGGACGTCATCTCGAACAGGCCCGGGTCATAGCCCACATAGAGCCGGGACAGGGGAGCGGCCAGCACCTGGCCCGCCGCGAACATGCACACGGCGCACGCGGCCAACAGGCCCAGGCTGCGCCGCAGCAGGCCCCGCAGCTCCCGGTGGTTCTCCGCCCCCAGGTGATAGGACTCAATGGGGGCCACGCCCACGGAATAGCCCACGAAAATGGCCTGGAACACCATGCTCACATACATCAGCACGCCGTAGGCCGAGATGCCGTCCTCCCCGGCGTACTTCATCAGCTGGACGTTATACAGCATGCTCACCAGGGACATGGACACGTTGCTCATAAACTCCGAGGAGCCGTTGGAGCAGGTTTTTCCCAGGGCACGCAGGTCCAGGCGGCACTTTCCCAGCCGCAGCAGGCTGCTGTTGGGGCGGGCGAAGTAGACCAGCGGCACCACGCCGCCAATGCACTGGCTGATGGCCGTGGCCGCCGCCGCACCGGCCGCGCCCCAGGAGAACACCCCCACAAACAGGGCGTCCAGCACCATGTTGGCAACCCCCGCCGCCACAGTGACAGACAGGCCCAGCCGGGGCTTTTCCGCCGTGGCAAACAGGCACTGGAACTCATATTGCAGCACATAGAAGGGCAGGGCGATGAGGTTGATACGGCCATAGATCAGGGCCTGCTCCAGCAGCTCCCCCTCGGCTCCCATCAGCACCGCCGCCGGGCGCAGGATCAGAAAGCCCAGGGCCGCCAGCACCACGCCGCAGGCCGCCGAGGCGTACACGATCAGGGAAAAGATGTTGTTGGCCCGCTGGCGGTCCCCCTGGCCCATGGTCTTGGCGATCAGGGCGCCGCCGCCGGTGCCGAACATGAAGCCCACGCTTCCCAGGATCAGCAGCACCGGGATGATGAGATTCACCGCCGCAAAGGGGGTCTTTCCGGCGTAGTTGGACACAAAGAAGCCGTCCACCACGCCGTAAATGGCGGTGAAGATTATCATGGTGATGGATGGCAGGGTAAAGCAGATCAGCTTGCGGCAGGTGAAATGATCCGAAAGCTGGATGGGTGTTTTGCTCATGATTCCTCCTTGATCTCCCGGGCCTTCTGGGCCAGGGCCTCCTGAAAGCGCCGGGTCAGCGCCAGATATTGCTCCACGTCCTCCTGGGGCCAGGCGGCGAACACCTGGTTTTCCGCCTGGATCACCCGCCGGGCGGTCCGCTGGACCAGGGCCTCCCCCTCCGGCGTCAGGCAGACGTCCTTGCCCCGGCCCGCGGACTCCAGATAGATCAGCCCGTCCCCCTCCATCCGCCGCAGGGCGGAGTTGACGGTCTGCTTGGTCATGCCGCTCCAATAGCAGATGTCCCGCAGGCGGCACCGGCCCCCGGCGTCGCACAGGGTATACAGCACCCCCATGACGCTGTCCGAAAGGCCCCAGTGCTGGGCCATTTCATGATAAACCGCGTCGGTCTCCTGCAAAAGATGGTTAAACCGGCGCATATCCCGGGATGTGTATGCCATGGGGCCGCCCTCCTTGGTCCGAAATCGTACCCAGATACTATAGTACGATTTCGGACGATTGTCAAGCAAAAACAGACCGCCGGTCCCGGGAAAGAGGGGACCGGCGGTCTGTTTTGTGGTAAAAGGAGAGAGAATAACAATGATAACAGCTTTTGGATTACGGGCTTATCTTACCGTCCCGGCGGAGAAAAGTCAATAGCTCCCCACCATCGTTTACAGAACGTTCACAGGAAACCGGCACTCTGCTTATTGACGGCGGGGCGCAACGGTGGTAATATTTAGCCTGCTAACATTTAGGGCGCTAAATATTAAAATCTCAGGAAAGGAGCAGACTATTATGAGCTGCATGAAAAAGCCCGAGCTGATCGGCCCCCTGCTGGGGTACTGCAACCACCGGGCCTATCAGCGGATGGAGCAGAAGCTGCGGCGCTATGGGGTCACGCCCATCCAGTGCCGGTCGCTGACGTATCTGCACCGGCAGCCGGGCCCCGTGACCCAGAAACAGCTGCAGCAGCATCTGGCCGTGAAGCCCTCCACCGTCAACGGCATCGTGGACCGGCTGGTGGAAAAGGGGATGCTGACCCGGACTCCGGGGGAAAAGGACGGCCGGTGCCGCATCCTGCGGCTGACGGAGGCCGGGCAGCGGTTTTATGACGACTTTGAGTCCATCACCCGGCAGATCGAGGACCTGATCCACCGGGGCATGGACCCCCAGGAGACGGAGACCCTGCGCCGGCTTCTGCTGCGGGCGGCGGACAATCTGACATCGGAGGAGGACAACGCATGATTCGGAAATTAGCCCCCTATACCAAGGGGTATCGCGTCTGGATATTCCTGGGCGTTCTGTGCTCAGCCGGCGAGGCCGTGCTGGAGCTGCTGCTGCCCAAGGCCATGAGCCAGATCGTGGACGTGGGCATCGCCAACGGCGACAAGGCGTATATTCTGGCCACGGGCCTGAAAATGATCCTGATGGCCCTGGCGTCCCTGGTGATGGGCGTGGGGGCGGCGGCTCTGGCGGCCAAGGCCGGCATGGGCTTCGGCGCCAACGTCCGGGCCGCGGAATATGCCCAGGTGCAGAGGTTCTCCTTTGCCAACATCGAGCGGTTTTCCACCGCGTCCCTGATCACCCGGCTCACAAACGACGTCTCGTCGGTGCAGATGACCCTGATGATGGGCATGCGGATGCTGGTCCGGGCCCCGGTGATGCTGATCACCGCCCTGGTCATGGCCCTGACCATCAGCCTGCAGCTGAGCCAGGTGTTCCTGGTGGTGCTGCCGCTGCTGCTGCTTCTGGTGGCCATCGTCATCCGCTATGTGGGGCCGTTTTTCACCGCCCTGCAAAAGTCCACCGACGACCTGAACCTGGTGGTGCAGGAGAACCTCAACGCCATCCGGGTGGTGAAGTCCTTCGTCCGGGAGGACCGGGAGCAGGAGAAGTTCACCCAGCGCAGCGAGACCCTGCGCCGGACGGCGGAGCGGGCCTACAGCTTCGTGGTGCTGTTTGTCCCCCTGGTGACCCTGATCATGGGCGGCACCATCATGTCCATCATGTGGCTGGGCGGCCACTATGTGGTGGGGGGCTCCATGCTCTCCGGCGACCTGATCGCCTTTTTCACCTATGCCTCGGAAATTCTCATGTCCCTGATGATGGTGGCCATGGTGATGATGGTGCTGACCCGGTCCATCGCCTGCGGCAAGCGCATTGTGGAGGTGCTGGAGGAGCAGCCCGAGATCACCGACTCCGCCGCCGACCCGGCCCTGACCGTTGAAAACGGCGAAGTGGACTTTGACCACGTTTATTTCAAGTATCACAAGGACAGCGGAGCCTGGAACCTGGAGGATGTCTGTCTGCATATCGACAGCGGCATGACCGTGGGCATCCTGGGCGGCACCGGCAGCGCCAAGAGTACCCTGGTGAGTCTGATTCCCCGGCTGTATGAGGCCACGGAGGGCGCCGTGTCCGTAGGCGGACACGACGTCCGGGAATACACCATGGAAGCCCTGCGCCAGGGCTGCGCCATGGTGCTGCAAAAGAACACCCTGTTCTCCGGCACCATCCGGGAAAACCTCCGCTGGGGCCGGGAGGACGCCACCGACGCCGAGATGGAGGAGGCCTGCCGCATGGCCTGCGCCGACGAGTTTATCTCCCGGATGCCCGACGGCTACGACACCCACATTGAGCAGGGCGGCGCCAACGTGTCCGGCGGTCAGAAGCAGCGTCTGTGCATCGCCCGGGCCATTCTCCGGCGTCCCCGGGTGCTGATTCTGGACGACTCCACCTCCGCCGTGGACACCGCCACCGACGCAAAGATCCGGTCCGCCCTGCGCCAGGCCCTGCCCGGGGCCACCAAGCTCATCATCGCCCAGCGCATTTCCTCCGTCATGGACGCCGACCTGATCGTGGTGCTGGACGACGGCAAAATTTCCGGTGCAGGCACCCATGACCAACTGATGGCCTCCAACCACATCTATCAGGAGGTTTACAAATCCCAGCAGGAAGGAGCGACCATTGATGGCTGAAAACAAGAATCAAGCGCGGGCCGGCGGTCCGGGTCACGGTCCCGGCCGGGGCCACGGCTATCAGCGGCCCCAGAATCTCCGGGGCACGGTGGGGAAGCTCCTGGCCTATATCGGCCGCTATAAGGCGGCGCTGATCGTGGTGGCGGTGTGCCTGGTGCTCAGCTCCGTGGGCTCCGTGGCCAGCAGCTACTTCCTCAAGCCCGCCCTGAACCACATTGTGGCCGGGGACTTCAAGGGCCTGTTCTGGATGCTGGTGGCCATGGGCGGGGTGTTCCTGGTGTCCGCCGGGTGCTCCTATGCCTATTCCCGGATCATGGTGCGCATCTCCCAGCGGACGGTGGCCACCCTGCGGCAGGACCTGTTCAACAAGCTCCAGTCCCTGCCCCTGCGGTATTTCGACACCCACCAGTCCGGCGACCTGATGAGCCGCTTCACCAACGATATGGACACCGTGTCCGATATGATCGGCAACAGCTTCGCCAGCGTGGTGTCCAACCTGCTGACCTTCGTGTGCACGGTGGTGATGCTGGTGTATCTGAACTGGGCGCTGACGCTGATCACCTTCGTGTTCCTGGGGCTGATGCTCCTGGTGGTGAAGGGCGTGGGCGGCCGCAGCCGCACCAGCTTCCAGCAGCAGCAGGCGGCCCTGGGCAGTCTCAACGGCTACATTGAGGAGATGATCGAGGGTCAGAAGGTCATCAAGGTCTTTCACCATGAGCAGAAGACCCTGGACGAGTTCTCCGCCCGCAACAGCGCCTATCGGGACGCCGCCGCCATGGCCCAGACCTACGCCGGGGCCATGATGCCCGCCATGGGCAACCTATCCCGCATCAACTATGCCGTCACCTGCTGTGTAGGCGGCCTGCTGTCCATCTCCGGCGTGTTCGACATCGGCTCTCTGGGCGCGTATCTGCTGTATGTCAAGCAGGTGTCCCAGCCGGTGGGCCAGATCAGCCAGCAGGTGAACACCCTGCTGGCCGCCGTAGCCGGCGCCGAGCGGATTTTCGCCGTGATGGACACCGACCCCGAAACCGACGACGGCACCGCCACCCTGGTCCGGGTGCTGAAGGACGGCGATACCCTGACGGAGACGGACCGCCGCACCGGCCACTGGGCCTGGAAGAAGCCCGACGGCTCCCTGACGGAGCTGCGGGGCGACGTGCGCTTTGACCATGTGGACTTCGGCTACGACCCGGAAAAGACGGTGCTCCACGACGTGTCCCTGTTCGCAGAGCCGGGGCAGAAGATCGCCTTCGTGGGCTCCACCGGCGCGGGAAAGACCACCATCACCAATCTCATCAACCGGTTTTACGACATTCAGTCCGGCGTCATCACCTATGACGGCATCGACGTGCGGGATATCCGGAAGGACTCCCTGCGCCGCTCTCTGGGCATTGTTTTGCAGGATACCCACCTGTTCACCGGCACCATCGCCGACAACATCCGCTACGGGAAGCTGGACGCCACGGATGAGGAGGTCCGGGCGGCGGCCAGGCTGGCCAATGCCGACACCTTCATCCGCCACCTGCCCCAGGGGTACGACACCGTCATCACCGGAGACGGCGGCAGTCTCAGCCAGGGCGAGCGCCAGCTGCTGGCCATTGCCCGGGCCGCCGTGTCGGATCCCCCGGTGCTGATCCTGGACGAGGCCACCTCCTCCATCGACACCCGCACGGAGAAGCTCATCGAGCAGGGGATGGATTCCCTGATGGCCGGGCGCACGGTGTTCGTCATCGCCCACCGGCTCTCCACCGTCCGCAACGCCCAGGCCATCCTGGTGCTGGAGCAGGGCCGCATCATCGAGCGCGGCGACCATGCCGCCCTGATGGCCCAGAAGGGCAAGTATTACCAGCTGTGCACCGGCCAGGAGGAGCTTTCCTGACCGGAAGGCAGCAAATACGGGCAAAAACGCCGGTATCGTGCGATACCGGCGCTTTTGCTATAGGGGGGAAGGGGGAAATCAGCGAAGTCAGGCAGACCGCCTGGCGGTCCTGCTTCGATTCAGGAGTCTCGGAGGTGACTCTGAATATAAATTCATTATACACATACAATACTGAAAAATCAACCCGAATTTTGAAAAACTTTCAAAAATTTTGTATGTCACCGCAGCACGGCGCACAGCAGCGTCAGATATCGGGGCAGCCTGTCCCGCCGGGGCCACAGCAGCTCCCAGCCCAGTTCCCCCCGGGCGGCGGCGCCCACATCGCAGCCCAGGGATTCCAGGCTGTACCCCACCGCCTGCGGATGGCAGCAGGGCCGCCCCATGGGCCGGGTGCATTCCTCACACAGGGTGCACCCTCCGGTGGTCAGCACCGCCGCCCCGGGGTACTGCCGCCGCAGGGCCCGGTCCATCTGCCGGGCCTGCTCCGCCGTCAGCCGCCGGGTATATTCCGCCAGCTCCTCCGGGTCAAACCGCCGCTCCAGCATGGCCGGGGTGAAGTGGAACTGCATCCCCTCCAGCAGCACCGTGTCAAACCCCGCCCAGTATTCCGCCGCCGGAACGTCATAGGGCGGGCACGTCCAGTACCGCCCATAGTCCGGGCAGGGGCGGCACCCGGCGGCGGGGTCCTTCAGGTCCACATACCGCCTGACGAATTCCTCCGCCGGCACCTCCGCCCCGGCCTGTACAATGGTATAGCCGCTTCCGTTCATCCGTTTCCCTCTCCGATCTCATAGCCGCTGAAATTGTACAGCGGACCCACCCGGGTCTCGCCGTTCCTGACGGACAGCAGCAGCATCTCGCACCCGTCGGAGAGCCCCGCCTCATCCACGCCATAGAGCAGGGTATGGAAATCCTCCGCAAAGACCCGGACGCTCTCTGCCGCCGCGCCGTGGGCCAGATGCCGGGACCGCACCAGCCGCTCTCTGCCGCCGGTCAGGCTCAGCAGCTCATAGAGCTGCTCCTCCGCCGTCCGGCCATAGCGCAGAAGCTCCCACTGCCCGCCGTTCCGGTGCAGGAACAGGGCCTCATCCCCGTTCTGTCCCACCGGGCCGGAGGACCACACCTCCGTGCCGTCATACCGCAGCACCCGGAGTCCTCCGTTCTCTGCCGTAAGCCGCTCCGCCAGTCCGTCGCCGTCCATGTCCACATAGGTTATCGCCGCCGTGCCGTCAGGCCGGGACACCCCCAGCCCCAGCAGCACAGCATACCCCGGATGGTGCGCCAGGTCCTCCGACACGGAAAAGGCTCGGGCCTTCAGCTCGTCATACCAGGTCTGCACGTCATACCCGTCATCGCCGGGATCCTCGCCCATGTCCACCAGAATATCCCGGCAGGCCATCCTCATGGCCGCCTGCATCCCATACCCGCCGTTATACCGGCACTCCAGCATGGTGAAGCAGTACCGCAGGGTATCCGCCCCGCCGTCCACCAGCCGCCGGTAATCCGGCAGCTGCCGCATAGCGGCCTCCACGGCCCCGGAGAAGCTGATCGCCGCCACGCTGTCGTCTCCGCTGACGCTGAGCAGCAGACGATCCAGCTCCAGCACCCGCTCCGGCTCCAGCGGCACCGGCCGCAGCCGCAGCATCTCGAAAACTTCCCCGTCAGCCTGGTGATATTGCAGCAAATACAGATGATCATCCAGCCGCAGCAGCTGACGGCCATCCTCCAGCTGGAACAGCCATCGCTCCTGGTACCCGCTGATGTCCGGGCTAACCCCCTCCGGGAACCGGCTGTCCCATTCCTCCAGGCTGACGCTCTGACCGCCCTGGATGGGATACTGACTGTACTTCTCCGGGTCCAGTGCGGTGGTCAGCTGCCCGCCGGCGTTCTCCTGATACCGGGCCCAGTATTTCACGGCTTCATCCCGGAATTGCAGCAGCTCCGCCGACAGGGGAGACGGGCTGGGCATCACCGGCGTCTGATACACGCACTCCGCCGTCAGATACGTCCCGTCCTCCGGGAATGCCAGTCCCCGCCCGACGATGCTCAGTCTCGTGGAGCCGCTTTCCGTGGGCCGCAGGGCGATTTGCCCGTCCCGGGCGTATACCAGCCAGCGCTCCTGGCCGCCCCACCGGGCCCTGGCGCACCAGATGCGGCCCACGGAGCCGGAAGCATCCCCCTCCGTCCGCATCAGGTCCACATATGCCATGCCGCCCTGCCACGCCGCCGGGGTCCAGGAAAAGTCATCTCCCTGTATCACGTCCGGCCCGTCGGCGCTCTCCTTTGTCATCATCCGGTACACTCCGGGCAGCCCCATCCGCAGGGCCAGCTCCGTCCCTGCCGGAACCACCTGCACGCCCCGGGTATACTCCAGAATGGTCTGCAGCAGCTCCTCGCTGTTCACACCGTAAAGCTTCCCCCGGTACAGCAGCATCAGCGGATACCCGCTGTCGCCGCCGTACAGAAGCTCCCGCTTTCCGGCAGTCCGTCCCATTTGCAGGCAGAAGGGCTCCCTCCCCTGGTCAAAGATATTGTATGCGTAGTTCTCCAGCAGAGGGAAGTCCTCCTCCGTCAGCCCGTTGAGCTGCTCCGCCAGCCGGGAGGTCAGCCCCGGCATTCCGGCCGGTGTCCGGGCAGAGTTCCCTTCCCGCAGATACGTCACGTTCAGCCCCCCAGCCGTCACCCGGCTGGCCCACCCATAGGGGGTCCGGTCCCTGGGGTTGGTCAGCAGGCAGACCGCCGCCGCAGCGCACACCACCACAGCAGCCGCCGTCACCCACACGGCAGGCTTTTTATACCGCAGAGCCCGGCGGATGCGCCCCTTGACGCAGATCTCGCCGAAGGCCACCGGACACGCCGTCACCGCCCGCCGGGGACCGGCGCAATTCAGAAGCGCCTGGGAATACGCCCGCTTGTCCGGCTCCTCCAGGTCCCGCAGCACCGCCTCGTCACAGGCGTATTCCATATCCCGGCACAGCAGGATATACGCCGCCCACAGCAGTGGGTTGAACCAGTACACCGCCAGCAGCAGAAACGCCAGGGGCTTCACCCAGTGGTCCCGGTGCCGGATGTGGGTCCGCTCATGGGCCAGCACATAGTCCCGGCTTCCCCGGTCCAGGCCGAAGGGCAGGTAGATGCGGGGCCGGATAAACCCCAGCACAAAGGGAGACGGGGCCTGTTCGCTCTCCCACACGCCGTCCTCCAGCCGCACCGCCGTCCGCAGCCGCACCCGCAGCCGCACATAGCTGCCTGCCAGATACAGCGCCATGGCCGCCATGCCCACAAGCCACACCACCGCGGCGATGTGGCCCAGGCTCTGCCCCGTCCGGGCCGCCGTCTCCGCTGCCGCCGCACCGGCGGGACTGCCGACGGCGGGAAGCCCGCCGGATACCGCTGTTCCCGCCGCCGTCAGCACGTCTCCGGAGATAGGCTCCGTGGTGGGCACCAGGCTGACGCCGGCCCGGGGCAGCAGGTCCCCCGGCCACAGCAGCCGCACCGCCACAATGGCCCACAGGCCATAGTGCGCCGCCCGGGGCGCTTTTTTCAGCACCACCCGCAGCACCATCACCAGCAGCACCAGCCACCCGGCGGTAACCGCCCGGTTCAGAATGGTCAGAAAAAGCTGTTCCATGGTCAGTTCTCCTTTCCGCTGTCGTCAATAAGCTGCTGCAGCTGCCGGACCTCCTTTTCTGAAAGCCGCCGCCCCCGGGCAAAGGCCGCCACAAAGGCGGGCAGGGAGCCCTCAAAGGTCTTGTCTACCAGCTGGTCGATCTGGCTCTGCTGCACCTGCTCCTTCGTGACCAGACTGGTCACCACGGCGTTTTCGTTTTTCACCACGCCCCGCTGGCTCAGCCGCCGGATCACGGTATAGGTGGTGGCCTTGGACCAGCCCAGCTGCTCCTGGCACAGATGCACCAGCCGGGTGCTGTTCACCGGCTCGTGCTCCCATAGGATCAGGCAGAACCGGTACTCACTTTCAAATATCTGGGGTACGCTCATGCACTTCGCCTCCCTTCAGGTTGAACGCGTTCAACTTCTAACACGAGTTTAACAGATTCAACCTCTCCTGTCAAGGCTTTCTGCAAAAATACAGCGCCGCCCTACAGAAAAACAGGGACGCCCGAAGGCGTCCCTGTTCCGGACTCGATATGGGTAAGCTTTCCTTGGGAAAACTTACATAGCGGCGATGATCTCCACGATCTCCTGGCCAATGCGCTTCTGGGCCTCCACGGTGGCGGCGCCGATGTGGGGGGTGCAGGACACCATGGGATGGCTGTACAGAGCCACATTGCTGGCGGGCTCGTCGGCGTACACGTCCAGACCGGCGGCGCGGACCTTGCCGGACTCCAGAGCGGCCAGCAGGGCGGCCTCGTCCACGTTGGTGCCGCGGGAGGTGTTGATGACCACCACGCCGTCCTTCATCTTGGCGATGTTCTCGGCGGAGATCAGAGCGCCGCCGTCCACAGCGGGAGCGTGGACGGAGATGAAGTCGGACTGGGCCAGCAGCTCATCCATCTCCACATAGGGGATGCCCAGCTGCTCGGAGATCACGGGCACCTGATAGATATCAAAGGCGATGACCTTCATGCCGATGGCCTTGGCCATCACGCCCAGGTGCTGGCCGATGCGGCCGAAGCCCACGATGCCCAGGGTCTTGCCCTGCAGCTCGATGCCCTTGCCATAGGCCTTCTTCTCCCACTTGCCCTCGCGCATGGTGTGACCGGCGATGGACAGATACCGGGCGCAGGCAAACATATGACCCATGGCCAGCTCGGCCACGGACTGGGAGGAAGCGCGGGGGGTGTTCTTCACGGTGATGCCGTTCTCCTCGGCATACTTCACGTCGATGTTGTCCACACCCACGCCGCCGCGGATGATCATCTTCAGCTTGCCGCCCTTGGCAGCGTCAATGTGCTCCTTGCGGACCTTGGTCTTGGAGCGGACCACGGCCACGTCGAAATCCCGCAGAGCCGCGCCCAGCTGATCGGGCTCATAGAACTGCTCCACCACCTCGTGGCCCTGCTCCCGCAGCTGCGCCATAGCGGTCTTGTCCATACCGTCAGTAACCAGAATACGCATCGTAATAATCTCCTTCCATAATACGAAATGTTGTCGAATTTCGGGGGGCAGGGGAGAACCCTGTCCCCCGGCTGGTGCAGATTTTGCGTCTTTTACTTGTGCTCGGCCTCGAACTTGGTCAAAAAGTCCACCAGGGCCTGTGCGCCCTCGATGGGCATGGCGTTGTACACGGAGGCCCGCAGACCGCCCACGGACTTGTGGCCCTTCAGGTTGTCGAACCCGGCCTCCTTGGAGGCGGCCACCACGGCGGCGTCCAGCTCCTTGTCGCCGGTGACGAAGGGGATGTTCATCAGGCTGCGGTCCTGGGGCACCACGGCGCCCTTGAACAGCTTGGAGGAATCCAGGAAGTCATAGATGACCTTGGCCTTGGCAATGTTGCGCTTCTCCATCTCCTCCAGACCGCCGATGCTCAGCAGATACTTGAACACCTTGCCGCAGCAGTAGATGGCCCAGCAGTTGGGGGTGTTGTACATACTGTCGTTGTCGGCATGGGTCTTATACTTCATATAGATGGGGGTCTTGGGATCCAGGTCGTCCCGGATCAGATCCTCCCGGATGATGACCACGGCCATGCCGGCGGGGCCCACGTTCTTCTGCACGCCGGCCCAGATCAGACCGTAGTCGGACACGTTGCAGGGCCGGGACAGGAACATGGAGGACTGGTCGGACACCAGCACGTGGCCCTTGGTGTTGGGCAGCTTGTGCCAGGTGGTGCCGTTGATGGTCTCGTTCTCGCAGATATAGACGTAGTCGGCGTCCTCGGGAATGTCCAGGTCGGAGCAGTCGGGGATATAGGAGAAGTTCTTGTCGGCGGAGGAGGCAACCACCTGCACCTCGCCATACTTCTTGGCCTCGGCAATGGCCTTCTTGGACCATGCGCCGGTCTCCACATAGCAGGCCTTGCCGTTCTTCATCAGGTTCATGGCCACCATGGCAAACTGCAGGGTGCCGCCGCCCTGGATGAACAGGACCTTGTAGTTATCGGGGATGTTCATCAGCTTGCGCAGGTCGGCCTGGGCCTCGTCGGCGATCTGCTGGAACACCTTGGAGCGGTGGCTCATTTCCATGACGCACATGCCGCTGCCCCGATAGTTCATCATCTCGTCGCGGATCTCCTCCAGAACAGGCTCCGGCATCATGGCAGGACCTGCGGAGAAATTGAAAGTACGACCGTATTTCATCTTGCTTTTCCTCCTGATTGTTGTAATAGGTGATAGCACTTGGGATCTTTTTGCTTCCATCTCATAGTATACGGCAAATGTTCTCCGGAATCAACAGGGAAAATCATAGAAAATCAGCTTCCCTGAAAATTTTTCAGCTTCTCAGAAAAAACGAGAGAAAGGGGAGAGGCGGCAGCGTCCGGTCCTGGGTTGACAGGACCGCGCGACAGTGGTATCATGACAAAGCAATCGACTTTTATTCCAGAAAGAGGTGAGCAAAGTGAGCTTAGGTGACAGTTACGGGCGAAGTATTCAATGTGCCGCTGTGTCCGGCGCTTGCTTTGCGTCGGCTCGTACAGGTAAATAAAGGCCGGATATGACAGCACATTGCCCGGCTTCACTTTCAATTAGGAACACGATGCGATTTTAATTGAAAGGCGGTAATACCATGGCAATGTTCAACGAAGACAAGAACCTCAAAAGCGGAGGCTGCGCGGATGAGATCGCGGCGCTGATAAGGGATGACCTTTCGCCGAAGATGATCCAGGAGCAGCTGGAGAACTATCATAACAGCGATATTGCCAAGTCCATGGAGCAGATGGACCGGCTTGGAAGGATGCGGCTGATCCGCTCCATTGAGCCGGACAAGCTGGCCGGTATTTTCAAGTATGTCGAGCCCCAGGAGGCGGCTGCCTTCCTGAAGGACATCGACACGGCAAGAGCTGTTTTCATTCTGGAAAAGATTGACCCGGATGCTGCGGCGGACATTCTGCGGGAACTGCCCGGCAGCGACAGGTCAGCGATGATCGGGCTGCTCAACGGAGCGCTTCGGAAAAAGATTGAGCTGCTGGTGTCGTTTGACGAGGACGAGATCGGCAGCAGAATGAGCGCCAATTTCATTTCGCTGGATTCGGAAATGACGGTGGGCCAGGCCACCCGGGCGCTTATGGACCAGGCGAAGGAAAACGATAATATCCAAATGCTCTTTGTGACGGCGGAAAACGGCTTTTTCTGCGGCACGGTGGAGCTGCGCGCTCTGCTTATTGCGGAAAAGAACGCGGCTATCGCGCCCCTTATCCAGCACAGGTTCCCGTATGTCTACTGCAGCGAGCGCACGGAGGACTGTATCGAGCGGCTGAAAAGCTACTCGGAAAGCGCCATTCCCGTGCTGGATGCCTCCAACTGCATTCTCGGCGTCATCACCCTGAGGGACCTGGTGGAAGCGGTGGACGACGAGATGAGCGACGACTATGCGAAGCTGGGCGGCCTTTCCGCGGAGGAGGATCTGCACGAGCCGCTGCGGGCAAGCCTGAAAAAGCGGATGCCCTGGCTGCTGGCGCTGCTGGTGCTGGGGATGGTTGTTTCAGGCGTTGTGGGCGCATTCGAGAAGGTCGTGTCCCGGCTGACGATCATTATGGCGTTCCAGTCGCTGATCCTGGATATGGCGGGAAATGTGGGAACGCAGTCGCTGGCTGTCACCATCCGTGTGCTGATGGACAAGGAGATTACCGCCCGGAAAAAGCTGGGCCTCGTCTGCAAGGAGATGCGGGTGGGGCTGTTCAGCGGGCTGATCCTGGGCAGCCTTTCCGTGCTGCTTGTGGGCGCTTACATCATGCTGGGCAAGGGATATCCCGCCCAATATGCGTTTGCGGTTTCGGTGTGCATCGGCGCGGCGCTTCTGCTGGCCATGTTTATCTCCAGCGCCGTGGGAACGCTGATTCCCATGTTTTTCAAGCGAATCGGGGTGGACCCTGCCGTGGCCTCCGGGCCGCTGATTACCACCGTGAACGATCTGGTGGCTGTGGTCACCTACTATGGGCTCAGCTGGCTTCTGCTTCTCCAGGTGCTTCATCTGGGCAGCTGAAGCAAAATGAAACAGGACGGGGGCTTTGCTTTTCGGGAGGCAGGCCCCTGTTTTTGCGGAAACAGGGAATGGCTGATATGCCGGATTGACACCAAACCGTAAAGATGCTATAAAGAGACTGTCGAAAAAAGCTGGCTATAAAAGAAAGAAGATTTTTTGGGGGAACGGGCGGAAAGGACGGCGGCAAGCGGTGGATAAGTGGAAAAAGACCATAATGCATATGGGAGCATACCCGGCGGCGCTGGGAAAATGGGTGCTGCTGGGCGGCATCATCGGTGTGGCCGGCGGCGTGATCGGCTCCCTGTTTCATATCGGCGTCAATTACGCCACGGCCATCCGGGGGGCCCACCCCTGGATTCTGTACCTGCTGCCGGTGGGGGGCCTTGCCATCGTGGGGCTGTATAAGCTCTGCCATCTGGAGGGCAAGGGCACCAACGCCATCATCGAGTCGGTGCATTTCGGCGAAAGCGTGCCCATTCTCCTGGTGCCGGTGATCTTTGTGTCCACGGTGATCACCCACCTGTGCGGCGGCAGCGCCGGCCGGGAGGGCGCGGCCCTGCAAATCGGCGGCGGCCTGGGCTACGAGGCCGGGAAGCTACTGCACCTGGGGGAAAAGGACCTGCCCCTTGCCACCCTGTGCGGCATGAGCGGGGTGTTCTCCGCCCTGTTCGGCACCCCCCTGACCGCCACGGTGTTCGCCCTGGAGGTCATCAGCGTGGGCGTGCTGTATTACGCGGGCCTGGTGCCCTGCATCACCGCCGCCATGGCGGCCTTCGGCGTGTCCACCCTGATGGGGGTGGAGCCCACCCGGTTCGCGGTGGCCATGCCCCCTGTGACGCTGGAGACCATGGTGCCGGTGGTGGCCCTGGCCATTCTGTGCGCCGTGGTCAGCATCCTGTTCTGCAAGGGACTTCACTGGACGGAGCGCCTGCTGGACCGGGGGTTCAGAAGCCCCTGGGTCCGGGTGCTGGCAGGCTCCGTTCTGCTGATCGGCATGAGCCTTCTGACAAACGGCGACTACAACGGCGCGGGCATGGACGTGATCGCCCGGGCCCTGGCGGGGGAGGCCGATGGCTGGGCGTGGCTGCTGAAGATCCTGTTCACCGCCGTCACCATCGGCTGCGGCTTCAAGGGCGGCGAGGTGGTGCCGTCGTTCTTCGTGGGCGCTGCCTTCGGCTGCTTCATGGGGGGCCTGCTGGGCCTGCCCGCCGGGTTCGGCGGGGCCATCGGCCTGGTGGCGGTGTTCTGCGGGGCGGTGAACTGCCCGGTGGCCTCGGTGCTGCTGAGCGTGGAGCTGTTCGGCTCCGCCGGTGCGCCGTATTTTGCCGTGGCCTGCGCCCTGAGCTATCTTCTCTCCGGCTACTGCGGCTTGTACAGCAGCCAGACCATCCTCTATTCCAAGCTCCGTGCGGAATTTATCAACGTCCGCACCCACGAGTGACAAAAACGTAAGCTCAGACCGGGGAAATGTAAGCCCATTCGATGGCGGCGCATTTCCCCGGCCTGCTATAATAGGCCCTGTCAATAAGGAGGCATCAATATGCAGATTCTGAATGTAACGGGCCTGAAAAAGGTCTATACCACCCGCTTCGGCGGCAGCCAGGTCACGGCCCTGCGGCAGGTGGACTTCTCCGTGGAGGAGGGCGAATACGTGGCCATTATGGGCGAGTCCGGCTCCGGCAAGACCACCCTGCTGAATATTCTGGCGGCGCTGGATAAGCCCACCGCCGGCCGGGTGGAGCTGGACGGCCGGGACATGTCCGCCGTCCGGGAGTCCGACGCTGCGGCCTTCCGCCGGGACAACCTGGGCTTCGTGTTCCAGGAGTTCAACCTGCTGGACACCTTCACCCTGCGGGACAACATCTACCTGCCCCTGGTGCTGGCGGGGCGGCCCTATCGGGAGCTGAAGGCCCGGCTGGACCCCATCGCCCGCCAGCTGGGCATCCTGGAGCTGCTGAACAAGTATCCCTACGAGGTGTCCGGCGGCCAGAAGCAGCGGGCCGCCGTGGCCCGGGCGCTGATCACCCATCCCCGGCTGATCCTGGCTGATGAGCCTACCGGCGCTCTGGACAGCCGCTCCACCGACGAGCTGCTGGACCTGTTCGCCCAGATCAACCGCCAGGGGCAGACCATCCTCATGGTCACCCACTCCGTCAAGGCCGCCAGCCACGCCGGGCGGGTGCTGTTCATCAAGGACGGCCAGGTGTTCCACCAGCTGTACCGCGGCCAGTGTACCGACGAGCAGCTGTACCAGAAGATCGCGGACACCCTGACCATGCTCCAGGCAGGCGGTGACCGGGCATGAAGCTGTACCGTCATCTGGCCTGGGACGGCATCCGGAAAAACAGCCGCCTCTATGTGCCGTATCTGCTGACCGGCGTGGGCGCCGTGTCGTTTTTCTACATTCTTGTGGCCCTGTCCCGGCTGCCGGAGGGAACGCTGCCCGGCAGCGGCTCCGTGCAGGTGATCCTGAATCTGGGCAGCTTTGTGCTGTGGGTGTTTTCTCTGCTGCTGCTGTTTTACACCCATTCCTTCCTGATCCGCCGCCGGAACCGGGAGTTTGCCCTGTATAACGTCCTGGGCATGGGCAAGCGGGACATCGCCCGGATCCTCTGCTGGGAGACCCTGCTCTCCGGCGGCATCTCCCTGGCCGGGGGCCTGGCCCTGGGCATCCTGCTGGGCAAGCTGGCGGAGCTGGGCCTGCTGCGGATGGTGGGCGCGGCCACGGACATGGTGTACCGGGTGTCCGCCGGGGGCCTGTTCCTGACCCTGGGGCTTTACGCCGGCATTTTCCTGCTGATCCTGATCTCCTCCCTGGTGCGGGTGGGCCGCTCCACTGCCGTGCAGCTGATGCGCAGCCAGGCGGAGGGGGAGAAGCCGCCCCGGGCCAACTGGGCCCTGGCGGTGCTGGGCATCCTGCTGCTGGCCGGGGCCTATTACCTGGCCGTCACCATCCGGGAGCCGCTGGCGGCCCTGACCTGGTTCTTCGCCGCCGTGCTGATGGTGATCCTGGCCACCTATCTGCTGTTTATCTCCGGCTCCGTGGCCCTGTGCCGCCTGCTGCAGAAGAACCCCCGGTTTTACTATCAGAAGCGGCACTTCGTGTCCGTTTCCTCCCTGGTATACCGCATGAAGCGCAACGGCGCGGGCCTGGCGTCCATCTGCATCCTGGGCACCATGGTGCTGGTGATGCTCTCCTCCACCACCTGCCTGTATTTCGGCGCGGAGGACTCCCTGCACACCCGCTATCCCCGGGATGAAAACATCACCGCCTACTTCCCGGACCGGGCCGGCCAGTCCGGGGACCTGACGTCTCTGCGCACCGCCGTGGCGGACACCGTCCGCCGCAGCGGTATGTCCGCCGCCAATGTTTGGGAGTACCGCTCCGTGTCCTCGGTGATGACCATCCGGGACGGGGTGCTCTCCCCGAATGAGGGCTTCGGCAATCCCGTGGATGTGACCCTGATCCCCCTGGCGGATTACAACGCCGCCATGGGCACGGACCTGACCCTGCCCCAGGGGCAGGTGTACGTCTGCCGCAGCCGGACCGGCTATCAGGGGACCTCCCTGACCCTTCAGAACGGCCCTACCTGGCAGGTGGCGGGCCTGCTGGATAACTTTTCTCCCTCCGGCAGCGACTCCGCCAGCGTCGTCACCCAGCTGTGGCTCATCGTTCCGGACCTCTCCGCCGCAGACGCCCTGGAGCAGGTGATGAACCGGGCCAATATGGGCGTGTCCCGCACCTGGCACTACGGTTTTGACCTGGACCGCCAGCTTCCCGACGCCGCGGACCCCGTGGCCGAGGCCATCCGCCGCATGGCCCAGGACGGCGGCCTGATGGAAAACGGCGTGCTGGGCGTGGAGTCCCTGGCGGAGAATCGCGGAGATTTCTATGGGTCCTACGGAAGCCTCTTCTTCCTGGGCATCCTCCTCAGCGTGGGCTTCTCCCTGGCGGCGGTGCTGATCATCTATTATAAGCAGATCTCCGAGGGCTACGAGGACCAGGCCCGCTTCGACATCATGCAGAAGGTGGGCATGACCCGCCGGGACATCCGCTCCAGCATCAACAGCCAGCTGCTGCTGGTATTCTTCCTGCCGCTGCTGCTGGCGGGACTGCACCTGGCCTTTGCCTTCCCCTTTGTGCACAAGCTGCTGCTTCTGTTCAACCTCTGGAACACCCGCCTGCTGGTGGGCACCACCGCCGCCAGCTTCCTGGCCTTTGCGGCGCTGTACACCCTGGTGTACCGGATCACCTCCAACGCCTATTACCACATCGTCAGCGGGGGAGGGGAGCGGTAATGCGCCGGTTTGCCTACCGGGCGGTGCTGTGGTGCGGCGGAGCGGTGACGGTGGCCCTGGCCGCTGCCGCCGCCCTGACCGTGTCCCTTACGGACCATCTGCTCCGGAAGCTGGAGCCATAAAAAATCAACCCCGGAGGCATTCTGCCTCCGGGGTTGAACGCTGTTGTAAACGCCTCGCAGAGCTTGCCGCCCGCAGGCGGCAAAGCAAGTATAATCCGTTTTTTGCGGCGGCGTGTACGTCGCAAAAAACACTTCTCAGTCTGCAAGTGTGGAATTTGTTCGCCTATGGCGAACAAATTATGCGCGCGGCAGACTGCAATTTTTTATCAAAAAAAGCAGGGCTTTTTTTGATATTTACATCCACATGGCGAAGGGCCGCAGCAGGCCCCCCAGCACCCGGTGCAGCAGGGGGCGGTGCTCCCAGTCGGACCGGGTCACCTGCCGGGACTTTTCCATAATGCCGTCCATGTCCTCCAGCAGGGTCTCCAGGGCCGGCGCGCCGTACAGCAGGGTGCCGCACTCGAAGTGCAGCTGGAAGCTGCGGTAGTCCATGTTCACGGACCCCACAAAGGCCGCCTCCCGGTCCGCCAGAACGGTTTTCCCGTGCAGCAGCCCCGGCGTGAAGCGATATATCTTCACCCCGTGGTCCAGCAGCTCCCCGAAATAGCTCTCCGCCACCATGAAGGCGAATTTGTGGTCCGGGATGCCGGGCATCATCAGCCGCACGTCCACCCCGCTGCCGGCGGCCATGCACAGGGCCTTCTCCATGGACTCGTCAATGGCCAGATAGGGGGAGGTGATATACACCATGTGCTTGGCCCCGCCGATCAGCTGCAAAAACGCATCCTCGGCGGAGGACACCGGGTTGCTGTCCGGCCCGTCCACAAAGGGCTGCACAAAGCCCTGGCCCGGGGCGTCGCCGTGGGGCCGGTAATAGTCGTGCTCCTGGTGCATGGCGCCGCCCATGCGCTCCCACATATAGATGAACTCCCGGGTCAGGGTCCAGGCTCCCTGGCCCTCCAGCCGGATGCCGTCGTCCTTCCAATAGCCGAACCGCTCCATCAGGTTGGCGTATTCGTCGGCGATATTGGCCCCGCCGGTATAGGCGGTGTCCCCGTCGATGCAGGCGATCTTCCGGTGGTCCCGATAGTTGAAGTACAGCCGGTTCACATAGTGGTGCACCGGGTTGAAGATCAGCACCTCCGCCCCTATGCGCCGCAGCTCCTCCACGGCCTCCTCGGGCATGCGCATCATGCTGCCGAAGTCGTCGAACAGCACCTTGATCTCCACGCCCTGTCCGGCCTTCCGCCGGAAAATATCCATCAGCCGGTCCCACAGCTGCCCCTCGGCCATGATGTAAAACTCCATGAAAATGAAGTGCTCCGCCTGCTCCATGCGCTCCAGCAGGTCCTCCAGATACGCCTCGCCGGTGGGCAGATACACGGCCCCGGTGCCGGTGTACAGGGGGAAGCCCTGCCGGTCCAGATACGCCGCCAGGCGGCCCCATTCCGGGTGCTCCCGCCGCAGGTGCTCCACCTGCAGGCGGCTATGCTCCTGCCGGGCGTCGGACTCCCGGGGCCGGGGCAGTTTTTGCAGGTCCAGCCGCTTCTGGGGATGATCTCCGTTCCACAGCCAGTACAGGATCAGGCCCACCACCGGCACCGTCAGGATCAGCAGGGTCCAGCCCAGCTTGTACGAGCCGCCGCCGGGGCGGCTGTTGATGCGGAAGACGTAGGCCAGGGCCACCAGCTCCAGCAGGGTATAGGCGATGGCCATTCTCTGCCGCAGCAGGTCATTGAGCACCAGCACCAGCGCGATCTGGGCCAGCAGCAGCACCGCCACCAGCACCAGCCGCAGGGCTGCCGATATGCGCCGCTCGGTTTTTTGCTGTACCTTCGGTTTCTTCAACGGAAATCCTTCCTCCTTTCCCGCTGCCCCCGCCGCTCATCGGCGGTGTATGGGTATCTAAGGGTGTCTGTTTTGCGGCCCGCTGAGGGCAGCGAGCTCTACAGCCTTGGCTCTCCCTCTGGGAGAGCTGTCGGCGCAGCCGACTGAGAGGGCCTGTAGGGGCGGACGACTCTGTCCGCCCTTATCCTCCGTCACCGCTGGGACGAACGCAGAAGCTCCTGCTGGATGTCCCACAGCTTCCGGGACAGGTCCACCACATACTTGTGGGGGTTGTCGAAGCGCTTCACCTCGTCCCACAGGGTGTCCACCTGCTGGCGGCAATAGGCCTGGATCTCCGGCAGGGTGGGGCTGTCATACACCCGCTTGCCCTTCAGGAACACCGGCACCAGCAGCTCCCGGGCGGTGAAATTGTACACGGTTTTCTTCTTCCAGGTGGCCATGGGGTCGAAGATCTCCAGGTCCTGGGTGTCGTCCACCTGCTCGTGGTGCAGGGTGATCAGGTCGGCGATGGCCTTGCCGGTGTCCCGGCCATAGAAGCGGTACACCTTCTTGAAATGGGGAATGGTGATCTTCTCCACGTTTTCGCTGACCTTGATCTTGGGGATGATGTTTCCTTCATCGTCCTCCACCGCCGCCAGCTTGTATACGCCGCCGAACACCGGTTCGGAGCGGGCGGTGATCATCCGCTCGCCCACGCCGAACATATCGATCTGTGCCCCCTGCATAAACAGGTCCTGGATCAGATACTCGTCCAGGGAGTTGGACACGCTGATCTTGCACTCGGTCCACCCGGCGTCGTCCAGCATCTTCCGGGCCTTCCGGGTCAGGTAGGCCATGTCGCCGGAGTCCAGCCGGATGCCGCACTTGGTGATGCCCTTGGGCTTGAGCACCTCGTTGAAGGCCCGGATGGCGTTGGGAATGCCGGATTTCAGGGTGTTGTAGGTGTCCACCAGCAGGGTGGCGTTGGTGGGATAAATTTCGCAGTACGTCTTGAAGGCCTCGTATTCCGAGTCAAACATCTGCACCCAGGCGTGGGCCATTGTGCCTCCGGCGGGCACGCCGTACAGCTGGTCGGAGATGGTGCAGGCGGTTCCGGCACAGCCGCCGATATAGGCCGCCCGCGCGCCGGTGATGGCGGCGTCGGAGCCCTGGGCCCGGCGGGAGCCGAATTCCAGCACCGTCCGGCCTCTGGCGGCCCGGGTGATGCGGTTGGCTTTAGTGGCAATGAGGCTTTGGTGGTTCACGGTCAGCAGGGTGAAGGTCTCGATGAGCTGTGCCTCGATGGCCGGGGCCCGGACCACCACCAGCGGCTCCTTGGGGAACACCGGGGTTCCCTCCGGCACGGCGTAGATGTCGCCGGTGAACCGGAAGTTCGCCAGATACTCCAGAAATTCCTCGCAGAACAGGTTCCGCCCACGGAGATACGCAATGTCCTCCGGGGTGAAGTGCAGGTCCTCGATGTAACGGATCAGCTGTTCCAGACCGGCGGCAATGGCGAAGCCGCCCTTATCCGGCACCCGGCGGAAGAACACGTCAAAATACGTGATCTTGTCCTTGAAGCCGTTTTCAAAGTATCCGTTGCCCATGGTCAGCTCGTAAAAGTCGCAGAGCATGGTCATGTTCAGCTTTTCTCCAATGTTCATCCTCAAATACCTCAAATTTTCATTATACTTGCGGGGTATCTGTCCATTATAGACCGTTTTCACGGCATATGCAACGTATTATTTTACAATCATTTTACTTTTCCCGGTGAAAATAGTGCTTGGCGCAGAATTCCCGCCGCACCTCCACCTTTCCCTCGTCCGTCAGCCAGTCCACGAAGTTGGCAAAATTCCGCTCCACGATGCTGAACTTGAACTCGTTCCGGGTGCGGACGTTCTCCCGCTGGCAGAAGGCGTAGATCCACTGGTCAAAGGACATGCCGTCCTCCAGGTCCTCCAGAAGCTCCCGGCCCTTGTCATGGATGAAGGCGATGTTCCGGTCGATCAGAGGGCCGATATCCGTCAGCACCTGCTTGTGGGCGATGATGTACGCCGGGCGCCGGAGATTCCGCAGGCTCTCCTTGCTCTCCAGGTCCCGGGCGATGAACATACTGGTGGGGAGCTTGGCGGCGGCGATCTGCTCCTCGTCGATCAGGCAGTCCCCCAGATAGGCAACCCCGTCCGGGGTGACGACGCCGATGTGCCCGGCGGAGTGGCCCGGCAGCTGCAGGATGCCGAACCTGGCCCCGCAGAAGTCCAGATGCTCCGCATCGGCGGGGATGATCACGTCCGCCGGAAAGCACTCCTCCAGCAGATACTCCCGGCTTTTGCCGTAGGTCAGGGCCACATAGTTGGCCCGGTACGCATCGGGATTCACGGAGATGCCCGCCTCGATGATCTGGGCCGCCGCCAGGCAGCCGTACCGCTGCTGCAAGTACCGGACGTTTCCTGTGTGGTCAAAGTGCGCGTGGGAGCAGATGATGCCCCGCAGCCGGAACCCGTTGTCCTCTATGAGGTTCACCAGGGCGCTGCGGTCCAGCCGGGCATAGCCCGTGTCCATCAGTACAATGTCCGTGTCCGTCAGCTTGTATACCGGCATCAGCGCCGTGACCCCCACCGCCGCATAGGTGTTCCCATAAACGTGGCGCAGCTCCATAGCCCCGCCTCCTTTGTATATATTTTGCATTATGACCCGCTTGTCAAAAAAGCCTCGCAGAGTTTGCCGCCCGCAGGCGGCAAATAAAATGGAATCATTTTTTGCCGGGGCGTGTACCTGGCAAAAAATACTTCTCAGTCTGCAAGTGTGGAATTTGTTCACTTTCAGCGAGCAAATTATGCGCGCGGCAGACTGCAAGCCTTTTATCAAAAAAGGGCTTCGCCCTTTTTTGATAATTCTGTATTATATACTTTTTTCCCGGAAAAAACAACCTGGCAAAAATTTGCGTTTACCCCCTATGCAAAACCAGAAAAATAAGGTAAAATACAACCAAGTATGAATAGGGAGGATTCAGTCAATGGACGAACCGAAGTACAAACGGGTGCTGCTGAAGATCAGCGGCGAGGCTCTGGCCGGCGACAAGCACTTCGGCCTGGATTTCCAGGTCATGGGCCGGGTGGCCGACGTCATCAAGGAGTGCGTGGCCATGGGCGTCCAGGTGGGCGTGGTCATCGGCGGCGGCAACTTCTGGCGGGGCGTGAAAAACGGCGAGGGCCACATTGAGCGCACCCGTGCCGACCACATGGGCATGCTGGCCACCGCCATGAACTGCATGGCCATGGCCGACGTGCTGGAGCAGAAGGGCGTGGACGTCCGGGTCCAGACGGCGCTGGAGATCAAAGAGGTGGCGGAGCCCTACATCCGGGCCCGTGCCGTCCGGCACCTGGAAAAGGGCCGGGTGGTGATCTTCGGCTGCGGCGTGGGCTGCCCCTTCTTCTCCACGGATACCGCCGCCGTGCTTCGCGCCGCCGAGATCGGGGCCGATGTGATCCTGCTGGCCAAGAACATCGACGGGGTGTACGACTGCGACCCCGCCACCAACGCCAACGCCGTGAAGTTCGACGCCATCACCTATGACGAGGTGCTCAAGCGGCGCCTGGCCGTCATGGACTCCACCGCCACCAGCCTGTCCATGGACAACCACATTCCCGTGCTGGTGTTCGCCCTGAAGGACCCCTACAACATCGTCCGCGCCCTGCGCGGCGAAAAAATCGGAACAATTGTGAAGGAGGCATAACCCATGCTGAAAGACGAGTACAAGGTTTACGAGGAAAAAATGAAAAAGAGCATCGAATCCGTTGCCAACGACTTTGCCGCCGTGCGTGCAGGCCGTGCCAACGCCTCCGTGCTCAACCGCATCCATGTGGACTATTACGGCACCCCCACCCCCATCCAGCAGATCGCATCCGTTGGCTCTCCCGATCCCCGCACCCTGGTGATCACCCCCTGGGACGCTTCTGCCCTGAAGGCCATCGAAAAGGCCATTCTGGAGTCTGACCTGGGCATCAATCCCCAGAACGACGGCAAGGCCATCCGCCTGAGCTTCCCCCAGCTGACGGAGGAGCGCCGCAAGGACCTGGTCAAGCAGATCCGCAAGTATACCGAGGGCGGCAAGGTGGCCGTGCGCAACATCCGCCGCGATGCCATGGAGAATTTCAAGAAGCAGCAGAAGGCCTCCGAGATCACCGAGGACGAGCTGAAGATGGCGGAAAAGGACCTGCAGAAGCTGACCGACGACAGCTGCAAGGAACTGGACAAGCTCCTGGAAAACAAGGAAAAGGAGCTCCTGTCCGTCTGATGGGCCTGTTTTCCAAGAAAATTCATCATCACGGGGCGGGGCAGGTGGACAAGAGCCGCCTGCCCCGCCACATCGCTATTATTATGGACGGCAACGGTCGTTGGGCGAAGCAGCGCGGCCTGCCTCGCACTGCCGGACATAAAGTAGGGGCCGAGACCTTCCGCAAGATCGCCACCTATTGCAAGGATCTGGGGGTGGAATACCTGACGGTGTACGCCTTCTCTACGGAAAACTGGAAGCGTCCCGCCGACGAGGTGGGGGTCATCATGGGCCTTCTGAAGCAATATATGCTGGAGGCCATCGACTCCATGGAGCGGGACCAGATCCGCCTGCGCTTTCTGGGGGACCTGTCCGCCATTTCGCCGGAGCTGCAGGCCCTGGTGGACCGCACCAATGAAATTTCCAGCCATATCCACGGGTTCCAGGCCAACGTCTGCCTGAACTACGGCGGCCGGGAGGAGATTCTCCACGCCGCCCGCCGCTTCGCCCGGGACTGCGCCGACGGTACCGCTGACCCGGACAGCCTCACCGAGGCGGGCTTCTCCGACTATCTCTACTCCGCCGGGATCCCGGACCCGGAGCTCATCATCCGCACCAGCGGCGAGGAGCGCCTGTCCGGCTTCCTGCTGTGGCAGTGCGCCTATTCGGAGTTTTACTTCTGCGACACCCTGTGGCCGGACTTCGATAGCCGGGCCCTGGACAAAGCCATCATCGCCTACCAGAGCCGCGACCGGCGGTTCGGCGGCGTGAAATAGAGAGGATACAAACATGAAACAGAGGATATTGGTGGCTGTGGTGGGCATTCCCGCCCTGCTTGCCGTGCTGTGCGTGGCCCCCGCCTGGGCCACGGCCCTGCTGCTGGCGGCCCTGTCCGTCATTGCGGCCCACGAGCTGCTGACGGCGGTGTCCGGCCCGGACAAGGCCCGGCGCTGGACGGTGCTGCCCGCCCTGTGCGCCGTGCTGCTGCTGGGGCGGCAGGTATTTGCCTGGCCGGGCCTGGAGTGGCTGCTGCTGGCGGCTACTCTGTCCCTGCCCCTGTCCGGGGTGCTGACCTATGGAAAGCCTCAGGCCCTGACCTTTACCGACGTCTGCGCCATGGCCGCGGCGGGCTTCGCCATCCCCTGGGCCTTCTCGGGGCTGTACGGCCTGCGGATGCTGGAGGGGGGGTACCTCCTGGTGCTGACGCCCTTGGTGGCGGCCTTCTGCAGCGATGCCCTGGCCCTGTTCACCGGCATGGCCCTGGGCCGTCATAAGCTGGCCCCCCTGGTCAGCCCCCACAAAACCGTGGAGGGCGCGGCAGGCGGCCTGGTGGGCGGCATGGCCGGTATGGCCATTTTCTGCCTGGTGTACCGGTCCATCACCGGCGTGAACCTGGGCCTGCCCCTGTGCGTGGCCCTGGGCCTGCTGGGAGCGCTGCTGGGGGAGCTGGGGGACCTGAGCTTCTCCGCCGTGAAGCGCCAGTACGGCATCAAGGACTATGGCCGTCTGCTGCCGGGTCACGGCGGCGTGCTGGACCGGTTCGACAGCGTGCTTTTTGCCGCCCCGGTGCTGTGCGCCCTGCTGCGGGCTTTGGCGGCATAAACGGCATAAGGAGAATCGCAACATGACAAAAACCATTTCCCTGCTGGGCTCCACCGGCTCCATCGGCCGCCAGACCCTGCAGGTGGCCCGGGAGCTGGGCCTTTCCGTGGCGGCCCTGACCGCCAACCGCCAGGTGGACCTGCTGGAGCAGCAGGCCCGGGAGTTTCACCCCGCCCTGGCGGTGCTGTACGACCGGGACGCCGCCCGGGAGCTGCGCCTGCGCCTGTCGGACACGGACATCCGGGTGGAGGCGGGGCCGGAGGGCCTGCTGCTGGCGGCTCAGCTGCCCCAGGCCGACACCGTGGTCACCGCCGTTATGGGCAGCGTGGGCCTGGAGCCCACTCTGGCCGCCATCCGCCGGAAAAAGCGCATCGCCCTGGCCAATAAGGAGACCCTGGTCTGCGCCGGGGAGCTGGTCATGGCCGAAGCGGAGCGCTGCGGCGCGGACATCGTCCCCGTGGACTCCGAGCACAGCGCCATTTTCCAGAGCCTCCAGGGCTGCCGGGACCGCAATGAGGTCCGGCGGCTGCTGCTGACCTGCTCCGGCGGTCCCTTCTTCGGCCGCACCTATCAGCAGCTGGAGTCCGTCACCCCCGCCGATGCCCTGAAACACCCCAACTGGAGCATGGGTGCAAAAATCACCATCGACTCTGCTACCCTGATGAACAAGGGCCTGGAGGTCATCGAGGCCATGCGGCTGTACCGGCTGCCGGTAGAAAAGGTGGACGTGGTGATCCACCGCCAGAGCATCGTCCACTCCCTGGTGGAGTACCGGGACGGGGCCATGATCGCCCAGCTGGGCACCCCGGATATGAAGCTGCCCATCCGCTATGCCTTCACCTGGCCCCGCCGGGCCCCCAGCCCGGACCGGCCCCTGGACCTGCTGACCTGCGGTGATTTGACCTTCCGGGCCCCGGACATGGACGCCTTCCCCTGCCTGCGCATCGCCCGCCAGTGCGCCAGAACCGGCGGCACCGCCTGCGCCATTATGAACGGTGCCAACGAGACGGCGGTGGCCCTGTTCCTGCAGGAGCGTGTGGGCTTCAACGACATTCCCCGCCTGGTGGAGTCCGCTCTTGACCGGGTGCAGGTGAAATATGCCCCGGACCTTCCGGATATACTGGAAGCAGACAGACAGGCGCGAGCCGCTGTACTGCAAACGGTAGGAGACATGGTATGATCTATATTATCGCAGCGATCCTGATTTTCGGCGTCCTCATCGCCGTCCACGAGCTGGGCCACTTCCTGGCGGCCAAGGCCTGCGGCGTGCGGGTCAACGAGTTCGCCATCGGCATGGGCCCCGCCCTGCTGAAAAAAACCAAGGGCGACACCCAGTATTCCCTGCGCCTGCTGCCCATCGGCGGCTTCTGCGCCATGGAGGGCGAGGAGGAGGACTCCAGCGATCCCGCCGCCCTGAATAACCAGGGCTTCTGGCAGAAGCTGCTGATCTTCGCCGCCGGGGCCCTGATGAACTTCCTGGCGGGGCTTATCATCATCCTGGTGCTGTACGCCGGGGTCAAGGCCATCAACGTCCCGGTGATCCGGGGCTTTGCCGAGGGCTGCCCCCTGGAATCCGCCGCTGGTCTCCAGGAGGGGGACCGCATCCTCTCCATCGACGGCGAGCGCATCTACACCTTCAGCGACGTGTCCCTGCTGCTGGGCCGCAACAAAACCGGGGATTTTGACCTGGTCCTCCGCCGGGACGGCCAGAAGCTCCGTCTGGAGAACTTCCACATGGAGCGGGGCGAGTATCTGGACCAGTCCGGCGAGAAATTCACCGGCTTCGGCCTGTATTTCGGGGCGGAGGAGCTGACCTTCGGCGGGCGGCTGAAATACTGCTGGAACCAGGCGGTGGACTTTGTCCGCCTGGTGCGCCTGAGCCTCCAGATGCTCATCACCGGCGAGGCGGGCTTTTCCGATATGAGCGGCCCCGTGGGCATCGTGTCCACCATCACCACCGTGGGCGAGCAGTCCGAAAGCGCTGCGGCCGCCGCCGCCAATATCGCCTACCTGGCGGCCCTCATCGCCGTGAACCTGGCGGTGATGAACCTGCTGCCCCTGCCCGCCCTGGACGGCGGCAAGATCTTCTTCCTGGTGGTCAACGCCCTGTGCATGCTCATCATCCGCAAGCAGATCCCCGCCAAATTTGAAAATTACGTCCACCTGGCCGGCTTCATCCTGCTGATGGGCCTGATGCTGGTCATCACCTTCCAGGACGTTCTGAAGCTGTTCCACTGAATCCCCTTTGCCTCAAAAGGGCACCGCCCTTTTGAGGCAAATTATGCCATTTATCACACAATTACAGGAGGATAACACCATGAGCAAACAGATCCATGTGGGCGCCGTGGCCGTGGGCGGCGGCGCGCCGGTCAGCATCCAGTCCATGTGCAATACCCCCACCCAGGACGTGGAGCGCACCGTGTCCCAGATCCTCCGTCTGGAGCAGGCCGGGTGCCAGATCATCCGGGTAGCCGTGCCGGATATGGACGCCGCCCGGGCCATCGGCCCCATCCGCCGCCGCATCCACATCCCCCTGGTGGCGGACATCCACTTTGACTACCGCCTGGCCCTGGAGTGCGTCCGCCAGGGGGTGGACAAGATCCGCATCAACCCCGGCAACATCGGCTCCGCGGAAAAGGTCCGGGCCGTGGCCGACGCCTGCCGGGACCGGGGCATTCCCATCCGCATCGGCGTCAACGGCGGCTCCCTGGAGCGGGAGCTGCTGCAAAAATACGGCGGCGTCACCGCCCAGGCCCTGGTGGACAGCGCCCTGGGCCACGTCCGCCTGCTGAACGACTGCAACTTCGATGATATCTGCATCTCCGTCAAGTGCTCCCACGTCCCCGTGAACATGGCCGCCTACCGCATGCTTCATGAGCAGACCCACTACCCCCTGCACCTGGGGGTCACCGAGGCTGGCACCCCCCGCCTGGGGGTGCTGAAATCCGCCATCGGCATCGGCGGCCTGCTGTGCCAGGGCATCGGCGACACCATCCGCGTCAGCCTCACGGCGGACCCGGAGGAGGAGGTCCGCGCCGCCCTGGATATCCTGTCTGCCGCCGGTCTGCGGAAAACCGGCCCCGACCTGATCTCCTGCCCCACCTGCGGCCGCACCCGGTACGACATGATCCCCATCGCCCGGGAGGTGGAGCGCCGCCTTCAGGGCTGCACCAAGCCCATCACCGTGGCGGTCATGGGCTGCGTGGTCAACGGCCCCGGCGAGGCCCGGGCCGCCGATGTGGGCATCGCCGGCGGCGACGGCGAGGGCCTGCTGTTCCGCCATGGCGAAATTCTGCGCAAGGTCCCCCAGGACAAGCTGGTGGACGCCCTGATGGACGAGATCGACAAGCTGTAAGGGAGGACCCCGTATGTGCGATAAAATACCGTTTTTCACCTTTTTCGAGAGCTTTGTGCCGCCCCGGGACCTGGGCCTGCTGCTCCACGACGCCTGCGTGGTGGGCGGCAGCATGGACCGGGCGGAGCGCACCATGGAGCTGGAGCTGACGGCCTCCGCCCCGCTGCCGGAGGCCGCCGTCACCGCCCTGCGCCAGCTGCTGATGGACCAGTATCAGCTGCGCCAGCTGCGGCTCCACTTCCGCACCCCCCGGCCCGCGGAGGACAAGTCCGACATCCTCATGGGCCGGGAGATCAAGGGCAAGCCCGTCCCCATCGACGGTCTGAACCCCAAAATGGGCGCCGTGGTGGTGGAGGGCAAGGTCTTTGCCGCCGAGTGCTACGAGACCCGCAAGCCCGGCGTCTGGCGTCTGACCTTCGACATGACGGATTACCGGAATTCCGTCACCGTCACCAAGTACATGGAGGGCAAGGAGGCCCAGTCCATGCAGAACGCCGTATCCCCGGGGATGTGGCTCCGGGTCCAGGGCAATGTGGAGCTGAGCCGCGACGGCAAGGACATTCAGCTGCGCCCCTTCCACATTATGAAGATCCCCCACAAGCCCCGGGAGGACACCGCCCCGGAGAAGCGGGTGGAGCTGCACCTCCACACCAAGATGTCCAACATGGACGCCCTGACGGACACCGCCTCCGTCATCAAGCAGGCCATCGCCTGGGGCCACCCGGCCATCGCCATCACCGACCACGGCGTGGCCCAGTCCTTCCCCGACGCCTGGCACACCGCCAAGGGCAAGATCAAGATCCTCTACGGCGTGGAGGGCTACTTTGTCAATAACTTAGACGACCGCATCGCCGTCCACGGCCCCCAGGACCAGGACTTCTCCGACGAGATCGTCTGCTTCGATATCGAGACCACCGGCCTGAAGGTGGACCGGGAGGCCATCACCGAGATCGGCGCCGTGGTGCTGAAGAACGGCCAGGTCACCGACCGGTTCCAGACCTTCGTGAACCCCGGCCGCCGCCTGACGCCGGAGATCATCGGCCTCACCGGCATCACCGACGCCATGCTTTCCGGTGCCCCCTCCCCAAAGGAGGCCCTGACGGCCTTTCTGTCCTTTGTGGGCGGCCGTCCCCTGGCGGCCCACAACGCCGAGTTCGACATCAGCTTCATCCGGGCCGGCTGCCGCCGGGAGGGCATCCCCTTTGACCCTACCTATGTGGACTCCCTGATTCTGGCTCAGAATCTCCTGCCGGAGCTGCACAAGTTCAAGCTGGACATCGTGGCCGAGTATCTGGACCTGCCCGCCTTCAACCACCACCGGGCCTCCGACGACGCGGCCATGGTGGCCTACATGCTGATCCCGTTTTTCCAGAAGATGGAAAAGGAGCTGGGCATCCGCCGTCTCCAGGACATCAACCCCCAGATGCTGAAGCTGCGGCCCCGGGGCAGCAAGTCCAGCCGCTTCCCCAAGCACATCATCCTGCTGGCCAAGAACAAAATGGGCCTCAAGCACCTGTATCAGCTAATCTCCGCCTCCAACCTGCAATACTTCAAGCGGGTGCCCATCATCCCCAAAACCGAGCTGATGGCCCACCGGGAGGGCCTCATCGTCGGCTCCGCCTGCGAGGCCGGGGAGCTGTTCCAGGCGGTGAAGGACCACAAGGACTGGGCCGAGCTCAGGCGCATCGCGTCGTTTTACGACTATCTGGAAATTCAGCCCATCTGCAACAATATGTTCATGCTCCGCAACGGCGACGTCCAGTCGGAGGAGGAGCTGCGGGAGTTCAACCGCACCATCGTCCGCCTGGGCCAGGAGCTGAACAAGCCCGTCTGCGCCACCGGCGACGTCCACTTCCAGGAGCCGGAGGACGAGGCCTACCGCCATATCCTCCTGGCCAGCAAGAAGTTCCCCGATGCCGACGCGCCCCTGCCCATCTACTTCAAAACCACCACCGAGATGCTGGAGGAATTTTCCTATCTGGGGGAGGAGCTGGCCCGCCAGGTGGTTATCGACAATCCCCGCCGCATCGCCGACCTGGTGGAGGAGATCGAGCTGCTGCCTCCGGGCCAGCTGTTCCCGCCCCGGCTGGAAAACTCCCAGGAGGACCTGAACCGCCTGGTCTGGGACAAGTGTCACGCCCTGTACGGCGACCAGCCTCCCCAGCTGGTGGTGGACCGGCTGAACGTGGAGCTGGGCAGCATCCTGGGGAAGTATGACGTGGTGTATATGTCCGCCCAGAAGCTGGTCCAGCGCAGTCTGGAAAACGGCTATCTGGTGGGCTCCCGTGGCTCCGTTGGCTCCTCTCTGGTGGCCTATATGTCCGGCATCACCGAAGTGAACTCCCTGCCGCCTCACTACCGCTGCCCCAACTGCCGCAACGTGGAATTTGTCACCGACGGCAGCTACGGCTGCGGGGCGGACATGCCCGACAAGGACTGCCCGGTCTGCGGCACGAAATACGTCAAGGACGGCTTCGACATCCCCTTCGAGACCTTCCTGGGCTACGGCGGCGGCAAGGTGCCGGATATCGACCTGAACTTCTCCGGCGAGTACCAGGCCCGGGCCCACCGCCACGCCATCGAGATGTTCGGCCAGACCCAGGTGTTCCGGGCCGGCACCATCGGTACCCTGGCGGAGAAAACCGCCTTCGGCTTCGTCCGCAAATACCTGGACGAGCGGGGCCTCACCGCCGGCAATGCCGAGGTGAACCGCCTGACCCAGGGCTGCGTAGGCGTCCGCCGCACCACCGGCCAGCACCCCGGCGGCCTGGTGGTGGTCCCGGACGATATGGACGTGGAGGATTTCACCGCCGTCCAGCACCCCGCCGACGCCGAGGACGCCGACACCATCACTACCCATTTTGAATACCACTGCATGGAGGACAACCTTCTGAAGCTGGATATGCTGGGCCACGATGACCCCACCATGATCCGTATGCTGGAGGACCTCACCGGGGTCAACGCCCGGGCCATCCCCCTGGACGACCCGGACACCATGAGCATCTTCACCTCCTCCAAGGTCCTGGGCTTTGAAAACGACGAGCTGTTAGGCCCCACCGGGGCCGTGGCCATTCCGGAGTTCAACACCCGGTTCACCCGGGGCATGCTGGTGGATACCCAGCCCAAGGACTTCAACACCCTGGTGCGCCTGTCCGGCTTCTCCCACGGCACCGACGTGTGGCTGGGCAACGCCCGGGACCTGATCGTCAGCGGCACCGCCTCGGTTCTGGAAACCGTGGGCTGCCGGGATGACATCATGCTCTATCTCATCCATATGGGCCTGGACCCCAAGATGAGCTTCAAGATCATGGAGGCCGTCCGAAAGGGCAAGGTGAAAAAGGGCGGCTTCCAGGACGGGTGGGAGGACGCCATGCGGGCCCACCAGGTGCCGGAGTGGTACATCGAGTCCCTGGCCAAGATCGGCTACCTGTTCCCCAAGGCCCACGCCGTGGCCTATGTGATGATGGCCTTCCGCATCGCCTGGTTCAAGGTCCACCGCCCCCTGGCGTTTTACGCCACCTTCTTCACCGTCCGGGCCAAGGCCTTCGACGCGGAATACTGCTGCGCCGGCATCGACGCCGTCAAGCGGAAGATCCGCGAAATCGAAAACAACAAGGACGCCACCGCCGTGGAGCAGAACCTGATGGTCACTCTGGAGGTGTGCTACGAGTTCTATCTCCGGGGCTTCCACTTCGACACCATCAACATCTACGAGTCCCAGGCCACCGCCTTCAAGATCACCGACAACGGCCTGCTGCCCCCCTTCATCTCCGTCCGGGGCCTGGGGGAGACCGCCGCCCAGGACACCGTGGAAAAGCGGAAGGGCAAGACCTTCATTTCCGTGGAAGAATTTTCCACCTGCTGCAGCAAGCTGTCCAAAACCCACATCGAGCAGCTGAAAGCCCTGGGCGCCTTCGCCGGCATGGCGGACACCAGCCAGATCACCCTGTTCGGATGACGGAGTGGCGCTTTGTGTGGTCCCATGGCGACGACCACGAGACGGGGCATGCCCTGTCCCGGGAGATGCTGGCTTTGTACCGGGACAAAAACCCCCAAAAGCGGGACATCCCGCCCTGTCCCGGGACAGTTTTTGTCGGAAATAACGGTAAACCAATGGCAAGTGACTGTTATTTCAATATCAGCCACAGCCACGGCCTGGTGGCCTGCGCCGTGTCGGATGTCCCCGTGGGCATCGACGTGGAGAAAATCCGGCCGGTTCCGCCCCGGCTGATGGGCATTTTATCGCCGCAGGAGCGGGAATCTGTGCGCTGTGACGCGGATTTCTTCCGGCTCTGGACCCTGAAAGAGGCACTTATCAAGTGCCGCGGAGGCGTTTTGGGCCAAATCCGGCACGTTCACTTCGATTTAAGCGGTTCATCCATTATTTGCTCCGTCCCCGGCTATTCCTTCTCCCTGCTCCCGGCCCCGGAGGGCTATGCCGCCGCCCTCTGCTGGGAAAATGTGGAAGAAGCAACAGAAAGTGAGAAACAAAAATGAGCATTTTTGGCCGTATTTTTCAGAAAAAACAGAAGAAATCCAGACAAAAACGCGCAGAACCTCCCATGGACAACCCGGCTGTCCTCCTGGGCCGCCGGCTGGCGGACTCCCTGCGGGAGAAAATCCCCGATACCGCCACCCTTCCGGAAATTCTCACTTATTTCGAGGAAATGTGCCGGATTCCAGTTGAAAATGTGGAAATTCAGGACGATTTGATCACCTGTATAACCGACCCCTTCGGCGAAGAACCGGAGTGGATTCACTTCGCTCTGACCCGCCAGTTCCCGGATGGGGAGGGCGGATCGGTGGAGATCCTGCTGGATATCGGATTTCCGGACGTGAAGGGCCGTCTCCAGCTTGAGGACGAGCTGTGCAGCGACGAGTTGGACGAAAGAGAGGATGTTTTTGACTACATTCGCCGTTCTGCCGGTTATATTGCCCTAGAGAATATCCCGCCTGTCGCCATGGACATCACCTGCGACCAGACATAAAATGGAGCCAAAAATACCGGAACCGGCAGATTTTCTGCCGATTCCGGTATTTTTGCTGGCAAAATCCAAAGCGCCGCATAGCATGAAAGGGGAGGGGGAACCAAAATGGCCAAACGAGTTTATATCAGTCCCAGCGACCAGGTGGAAAACAAATACGCCTGGGGCAATACCAATGAGCATGTCCAGTGCCAGAGGATCGCCGAGGCGGAGGCCGCCGCCCTGCGCCGCTGCGGCGTGGAGGTACAGCTGGCAAAATTTGGAACCAGCATGGCCCAAAGATGCGCTGAATCCAACGCTTTTGGGGCGGACATCCACAATTGCGTCCACACCAATGCCTTCAACGGAAAGGTCACCGGCACCCGGCTGTTCTGCTTTGCCGTGCCCGGAAAGGGGTACGACGCCTGCCGGGCGGTCTTCGGCGCCCTGGCGCCGCTGACTCCGGGGACCTCGGAGAATATCCAGGCCAATTCCCGGCTGTATGAGGTGCGGACCCCGGCGGCTCCCACCGCCTATGTGGAGTGCGAATTTCACGACAATCCGGAAACGGCCCGGTGGATCATCCAGCACACCGATGAAATCGGCGAGGCCATCGCCCGGGGCCTTTGCCAGTATCTGGGGGTGGCCTATGCTCCGGCCCAGGCGGAAAAGCCCGCGCCCCAGCCCAAGGGGGACGGCCTGTTCCGGGTGCAGGTGGGGGCCTTCGCCAACCGGGATAATGCCGAAAAAATGCTGGAAAGGCTGAAAAAGGCGGGTTTTTCCGGGTTTATATCCAGCGAAAAATAGCGCGCCGGTTGTCAAAAAGCCTTTTTTGAGACTGTCGAAAAACCTTTGCATATCGCATTCCCTCCCGGCGCATACTATGGCCGAACGCAAAAATTTCCAACGATTTCTTGCAGGAGGGAAACCATATGGTCAAGGATTTTATCGACACCAACGACTTTTCGGCCCGGGAGCTGCTGGACATGATCCAGCTGAGCCTGTCCATCAAGGACGCCATCCGGGGCGGCTATTACCCGCCGCTGCTGCGGCACATGAACCTGGGCATGATCTTTCAGCAGTCCTCCACCCGGACGCGGGTGTCCTTTGAAACGGCCATGAGCCAGCTGGGGGGCCACGCCCAGTATCTGGGCCCCGGCATGATCCAGCTGGGGGGACACGAGACCATCGAGGACACCGGCCGGGTGCTGAGCTATCTGGTGGACGTGGTCATGGCCCGGGTCATCCAGCACCGCACCATTGTGGACCTGGCCCGGGCCTGCTCCATCCCGGTGCTCAACGGTATGTCCGACTACAACCACCCCACCCAGGAGATCGGCGACCTGTGCACCATGGCGGAGCACCTGCCCCGGGGGAAGAAGCTGTCGGACTGCAAGGTGGTGTTCGTAGGCGACGGCACCCAGGTGTGCGCCTCCCTGGGCTTCATCACCACCCACCTGGGCATGAAATTCGTCCACTACGGCCCCAAGGGCCACCAGCTGACAGACGGCCACCAGGCCATCATGGAGCGAAACTGCCGGGAAAGCGGCGGCAGCTTCCTGGTCACAGACGACCGCAGCGCCGTCCGGGACGCGGACTTCCTCTACACCGACGTGTGGTACGGCCTGTACGAAAACGAGATGCCCAAGGAGCAGCGGGTGGAGGTGTTCCACGACTATCAGGTGAACCGGGAGCTGATGAGCCTGGGGGCCATCGGCTGCAAGTTCCTGCACTGCCTGCCCGCCACCCGGGGCGAGGACGTCACCGACGAGGTGGCGGACTCCGCCGCCTCCCTGTGCTGGGAGCAGGCCGGAAACCGGCTGACGGCCATGCGGGGCCTGCTGGTCTATTTCACCCGCTGCCGCCCGCAGCACACCGAACTGGAGGAGGCCGCCGCCCGGGAGCAGCTGGAGCGCTTTATGGCGGACCGGGGCCTGAGCTGACATGGAGAAACGCAAATTCCGCCTGGCGGACGTGGTGCTGTCCGTCATATGCGTGGTGTTCGTGGCGGAGGCCGCCGCCCCGGTGGCCTCCATCGGCAACAGCCAGTATTTCTGGTGGCTGTTCATGATCCTGGCGTTTCTGCTGCCCTATGGGCTGATCTCCTCGGAGCTGGGCACCGCCTTTCCCGGGGACGGCGGCCTGTACGACTGGATCCACACCGCCTGGCCTGACTCCCGATGGGGCGCCCGGGCCTCCTGGTACTACTGGATCAACTTCCCCCTGTGGATGGCGTCTTTGGCTGTGATGTGTCCGGAGCTGCTGGGGTATGTGTTGGGCTGGCAGCCGGGGCCGGTGTGGTCCCTGGTGATCCAGCTGGCCTTTATCTGGATCGTCACGGTGGTGGCCTTTTACCCGGTGTGCGACAGCATCGTCATCCTGAACCTCAGCGCCGCCATCAAGATTCTGCTGGCGGTGACGGTGGGGGTGCTGGGCATTGTGTATGTGGCCCGGAACGGCTTTGTCAACGATATGTCCGCCGGGACCTTCCTGCCCTCCTTCGACCTGGACAGCCTGTCGTATATCTCCGTCATCATCTTCAACTTCCTGGGCTTTGAGGTGGTGTGCACCTATGCCGGAAGCATGGCGGATCCCCGGCGGCAGATCCCCCAGGCCATCGTCACCGGCGGCGTGGTGATCGCCGCCATCTATCTGTTCTCCGCCTTCGGCATCGGGGCCGCCGTCCCCACCCGGGACATCAGCGTGGACTCCGGCCTCATCGACGCCGTATCCCTGATGACCGGCCGCACCGGCGGAGTGCTGGTGGGCATCGTGGCCCTGCTGTTCCTGGTGACGCTGTTCGGCAACATGATCTCCTGGTCCATGGGGGTCAACTCCACCGCCGCCTACGCCGCCGAACGGGGGGACATGCCCGCCGTGTTCGCCCGGCGGCGGAAGGACAACGACATGCCCGTGGGCTCGGCCCTGGTCAGCGGGATCGTGGCCTCGGCGGTGTGCCTGCTGGGAGCTGCCATCCAGGCGGTAAGCCCAGATTCCTCCCTGTTCTGGAGCTTCTTCGCCCTGAACCTGGTGATGCTGCTGCTGAGCTATATGCCGGTGTTTCCGGCGTTTCTGGCCCTGCGGCGGAAGTATCCGCAGGCGGAGCGGCCCTTCCGGGTGCCGGGAGGCCCGGGAATGCTGCGGGTGCTGGCCTATGTGCCCATGGTGCTCATCGGCCTGTCCATTCTGTTCACCGCCGTGCCCCTGTCCACGGACCGGGAGACCCTGGCCACCATTCTGCCCATTACCGTGGGCTCTGTCATCAGTGTGCTGCTGGGCGAGCTGCTCATCGCCGTCCGGCGGCACCATCAACCCAGATCAGGAGGATAACGACTATGGCAAAACGTATTGTGGGAACCACCCCCCGGCAGGACGGGTATCGCATGCCCGGGGAATTTGAGGAGCAGACCGGCGTGTGGATGCTGTGGCCCCAGCGGCCCGACAACTGGCGGGGCGGGGCCAAGCCCGCCCAGCAGGCCTTTGCCGACGTGGCCCGGGCCATCGCCCGGTTCGAGCCGGTGACGATGTGCGTGAATCCCGACCAGTTTCAGAACGCCCGGGCCCGGCTGCCGGAGGACATCCGGGTGGTGGAAATGACCAGCAACGACGCCTGGGTCCGGGACTGCGGCCCCACCTTTGTGAAAAACGATCAGGGGGACCTGCGGGCGGTGGACTGGACCTTCAACGCCTGGGGCGGCCTGCATGACGGGCTGTACTTCCCCTGGGACCAGGACGATCTGGTGGCCCGGAAAATCTGCGAGCTGGAGGGGGTGGACAGCTACCGCACCGACGGCTTCGTGCTGGAGGGCGGGTCCATCCATGTGGACGGCCAGGGCACGGTGCTGACCACGGAGATGTGCCTGCTGTCCCCGGGCCGGAACCCGGAGCTGAGCCGTCGGGATATCGAAGAAAAGCTCTGCGACTATCTGGGGTGCGAAAAGGTCATCTGGCTGCGGGACGGCATCGACCCCGACGAGACCAACGGCCACATTGACGACGTGGCCTGCTTCGTGGCCCCGGGGGAGGTGGCCTGCATCTGGACCGAGGACCCGGAGAACCCCTTCTATCAGGCGGCCCAGGACGCCTTCCGCACCCTGAGCCAGGCCACCGACGCCAAGGGCCGCCGCCTGACGGTGCACAAGCTGTGCCTGACCAAAAAGCCCTGCTGTCTGGAGGGGGCGGAGACCATCGACGCCGTGGAGGGTACCGTACCCCGGGAAAACGGCGAGGTCAGCATCGCCTCGTATATGAATTTCCTCATCGTCAACGGGGCCGTTATCGCCCCTCAGTACGGCGATGAAAACGACCAGCTGGCCATCCAGCAGCTGCAGCAGATGTTCCCGGACCGGCAGATCGTGGGGGTCCAGACCCGGGAGGTGGCCTTCGGCGGCGGCAACATCCACTGCATCACCCAGCAGCAGCCCAAGGCGTGAGCGTGGGGGAGGAAGTATTTTTGCCAGGTACACGCCCCGGCAAAAAATGATTGCATTTGCTTTGCCGCCCGCGGGCGGCAAACTCTGCGAGGCTTTTTTGACAAGAAAAATCCCGGGAGCGCCAAAGCGCTCCCGGGATTTTATGTAACCTTTTTGGCTATACGTCCGGACGGAACGATCAGATGATGTTCAGGGTGACGTTGTCGGTGGACTTCAGGTTGTTGTAATCGCTGTCGATGGTGATCTTGCCGTCAACGATATCCTTCAGCATGGTGTTGTACTCGTCAACAGTCCACTTGGTCAGGGACCAGGTAGCGGTGGGCAGACCCACAGCGTTCTCGCTGGCGCCCAGGGAGGTGCCCATACCGCCGATGGAGGCAAACTCGTTGCTGTAGAACTTGCCCAGAGCCCACTGCACGGAGTCGGCCAGGCCCTTCATAGCGGAGGTGATGACGGTGTCGGACTCGGTGGACTGGTCAACGTCCACGCCCACGACCTTACCGTCGGCAGCGCCGGCAGCAGCGGCCACGGAGGCGAACATGGAGCCGCCGCAGGCGAACACGACCTCAGTGCCGGCCTCGTACCAGCCGGAAACCATGGTCTGCAGCTCGGGGGAAGCGGAGAAGCTGGCGCCATACTGCCAGGAATAGTTCATATCGACCTTCACGCCCAGCTCCTTGGCAGCGGCGTCAGCGCCCTGGACGAAGCCATAGCCGTAACGGCAGCAGGCGGGGTTGGTGCCGCCGCCACCGCCGGTGAAGCCCAGCTTGGTGAAGCCTTCCTTGACGACAGCGTAACCGGCCAGATAGCCGCACTGCTCTTCCTTGAAGGCGATACCGGCAACGTTCTTCAGAACGGGGGAGCCGTCAACGCCGGCTTCCTCGGTGATGGGATAACCATCCACGAACACGAAGGAGACATTGGGGAACTCCTTGGCGGCCATGCGCAGAGCGCCTTCCTGCATGAAGCCGGCGCAGACAACCACCTTGGCACCGTTCTCCACGGCGGCCTTCATGGCCTCGTAACGGTCATCATCGGTGGCCTGGTCCTTGTTGGCGGGCTGATAATACTTATAGGACAGCTTGTTGTTGGCAGCGTACAGCTTCACGCCGTCATAGGTGCCCTGGTTGAAGGACTTATCCTTCAGCTGGCCCACGTCAGTGATGAAAGCGATCTCGTACTTGCCATCCTCGGAGGTCATCTCGTCGTTGATCTGATCGGGATTGGTGATGGTCACGGTCTTGTTGGGATCATCGGTGCCCTTGTTGGGGTCCTTGGCGGGCTGCTTGGAGCAGGCTGCCATAGACAGGACCATGACCACAGCAAGGAGCATTGCCAAAAACTTTTTCATGGTGAATCTACCTTCCTTTTTAATTTTGGGCGCGAAACGCCCTTTATAAGCACATTATAGCAGGGTGGGGTGAAAAGTGCAACCTTTTTTGTGCTAAGTTCTGTCTTTCGCCGGACTTAACCCCGCTGGGCCATCTTCACGGCGGCCTCCAGGCCGATCTTCATCATGTTGGTGAAGGTGGTCTGCCGCTCCTGGGGGGTCAGCTCGGTGCCCAGCACCAGGTTGTCGCTGATGGAGCAGATGGCCAGGGCACGCTTGCCCAGGTAGGCGGCGGTGCAGTACAGGGCGGCGGCCTCCATCTCCACGGCCATGACGCCCATCTTCTTCATGCGGTCGTTGCGGCCGGCGGCGTCATAGAAGGTGTCGGAGGAGTACAGATTGCCCACGGGCATCTTCACGCCCAGCTCCCGGGCGGACTCCACGGCGGCCATCAGCAGGTCGAAGTCGGCAATGGGGGCATAGTGGACCCCCAGCTCATACTGGTCGGCGAAGCTGGAGTTGGTGCAGGCGCCCTGACCGGCCACCACGCTGCCCAGCTCCAGGTCCGCCCGCAGAGCACCGGCGGAGCCCACGCGGATGATATTCTCCACGCCGTACTGGGTGTACAGCTCATGGGAGTAGATGCCGATGGAGGGCATTCCCATGCCGGAGGCCATCACGGACACGGGCACGCCCTTATAGGCGCCGGTGTAGCCCTGGACGCCCCGGACGTTGTTCACCAGCACGGGGTTTTCCAGGAAGGTTTCGGCGATGAACTGGGAGCGCAGGGGGTCGCCGGGCATCAGAACGGTTTTGGCAAACGCGCCGGGTGCGGCGCTGTTATGGGGGGTAGACATGGCTGAGTTCCTCCTTGTATCCTATATAATTATAATGAGACTGGTCTGTCATTGCGAGGAGCGAAGCGACGCGGCAATCCGCTTCTCCGGCTCTTGAGACGCAGGGATTTTCCGGGGCGGACAGAGTCGTCCGCCCCTACGAATGACAGGGGGTGTATTATTCCTGCTCCAGGGCCTTCACGGCCTTGACGATGCGGCTGGTGCCCAGACGGTCGGCCCCCAGGGCGATGAAGTCCCGGGCGTCGTCCAGGTTGGCGATGCCGCCGGCGGCCTTGATCTTCACATGGGGGGCCACATGGGCCTTGAACAGGGCCACGTCCTCCCGAGTGGCTCCGCCGCCGCCGAAGCCGGTGGAGGTCTTGATATAGTCCGCGCCGGACTCAGACACCACCCGGCACATCTCCACCTTTTCGGCGTCGGTGAGCAGGCAGGTCTCGATGATGACCTTCAGGAGTTTTCCCTGGCAGTGGGCCTTTACGGCGCGGATCTCGTCCAGCACCCGATCGTACAGGCCGTCCTTTACCCAGCCGATGTTGATGACCATGTCGATCTCGGACGCGCCGTTGTTCACGGCGTCGGTGGCCTGGAAGCACTTGGAGGCGGTGGTGTCGTAGCCGTTGGGGAAGCCGATGACGGTGCACACGGCGATCTTGCCCGCCACATACTCCGCCGCCTGCTTCACATAGGAGGCGGGGATGCACACGCTGGCGCAGCCGTACTTCACGCCATCGTCGCAGATGGCCCGGATCTGGTCCCAGGTAGCCGTCTGGGACAGCAGGGTGTGGTCCACCCGGGCCAGAATGGGCTTGAGTTCGTTGTTCATGATAAAAATCTCCTTTCGGATGCCGTACATATTTTTGCGGATACGATTCCATTGTAGCAGAAAAAACCGCCTTTGTAAACCTTGACACCGGCGGCGGGGCAAGGGTCTGCAACAGGGAATCCATGAACAGGAGCAGCAGGCAGAGGGTACATATCGAACATGACCTCGTAGGCTACATCCCCTTGGACGAGCTGCTAAAAGCGGAACAGGCATGACCGAAATCATGCCTGTTTCAAGAAATTTGATTTTACTGTCTTACCAGCAGAGAGCATTTCGCCGCAGCCTTTTTATAGCGCTTTCACACAATATAGTGCGTCAAAAGCATCGGATAAAGTGTTTTTTCCGGCAGCAGCGGTACGGTGTGTCGGGGGTTTCGGCCCGGGCCAGGAGGTTGGCGGCAAAGACCAGGTCGTGGATGGCGATGCCGTAGTTATACACCAGGATGCGCTGGACGTTATCCGTGCGGCCGGGGGCGACGCCGTTGAGCACGTCGGTGACGTTGGTGGTGACGGGGGCGAAGTGGTCGAAATACCTGAAGCCCCGGATCTGCTCAATTTCATCGGTGAACACCCGGTCGAAGAACAGGTCGCAGTTCTGGAAGCCCATGGTGCAGATGGGGATGACGGTGCAGCCCTCCTTGAAGTATTCATCGGTGACGAAGTTCTCCGTGACCTTGGTAATGGCGGAGATCACCAGGTCAGAGCCGCCGATGACCTCCTCATAGGTGTCGCACAGGACGAAGTGCACGTCTGGGTCCTGACGGAACAGGTCCATGATGCGGTTTTCGTGGCCGTGGCGGCCGATCATCTTCACCATGGCCAGGTTGCCCCGCTTATAGATGCAGGGCATGACGTTGTAATAGTCGCCGTCCTGCTGGGAGATGTGGATTTGGGGGGGCAGGGTGTAGCCGGACTTTTCCCGCAGGGCCTCGTCCACTCAGCGGATGAGCTCGCTGTCCGGAGTCTCGGCTGCAATGGCCCGGACGGCTTCAAAATCAAGTACTTTCGTGTGTTCTCTCTCCATTTTCATCTTTCTTCTCTCATATAAGCCCTCCGGCTTTCGCCGGAGGGCTTCAGGGGTTATCAATAGAGCTTTGCGCCTGCCGGAATGTGAGGATCAACCATCAGCAAATGCAACTTTTCCTGGCCGTTTTCCTGGTGCCCGGCGGAGATGAGCATACCGCAGGACTCGATGCCCATCATGGGCCGGGGCGGAAGGTTCGTGATAGCGATGCAGGTCTTTCCAACCAGTTCTTCCGGCTCATAATATTCGTGAATACCACTCAAAATGACCCGATCTACGCCGGTTCCGTCGTCCAAAACGAACTTTAAGAGCTTTTTGGACTTCTTCACGGCTTCGCATTCCTTGACCTTCACGGCACGGAAATCGCTCTTGGAGAAGGTGTCAAAATCCACCTGATCCTGGAACAGCGGCTCGATCTGAACATTGGAAAAATCAATTTTTCCCTCCACAACAGGAGCCGCTTCAACAGGCTTTTCTTCCTCCTTGGTCTCGGCCTTTTCGGTCTTATCCTTGTCCAGCGGCTTCATTGTGGGGAACAGGATCACGTCCCGGATGGAGTCGGTGCCGCAGAGCATCATGGCGCAGCGGTCGATGCCGAAGCCCAGGCCGCCGGTAGGCGGCATGCCGTATTCCAGGGCCAGGACAAAGTCCTCATCCATCATGTCGGCCTCGTCGTCGCCGTTGGCGCGCTTCTCGGCCTGGGCCTTGAAGCGCTGATACTGGTCGATGGGGTCGTTGAGCTCGGAGAAGGCGTTGCCCATCTCGCAGCCGCAGATGAACATCTCATATCGCTCGGTAAGCTCCGGCTGGGCGGGACTGCGCTTGGCCAGGGGGCTGACCTCAACGGGGTACATGGTGATGAAGGTGGGCTGAATCAGGGTCTCCTCCACCTTCTGGTCGAAGGTCTCATACAGGGCGTTGCCCCAGGTGTGGGGCACGCCGTCCATATCCACGCCCACGCTGCGGGCCAGCTCCACGCCCCGGTCGGCGTCGCCGATGCAGGCCATAAAGTCGGCCCCGGTGACGTTCTTCACGGCATCGGCCATGGTGACGCGCTGCCAGCTGGGGGTCAGGTCGATGTCGTGGCCCATCCAGGTGACCTGGTAGGTGCCCAGAATCTCCTTGGCGGCTCCCGTGAGGATGCCCTCCAGAATGTCCATCATGCCGTCCAGATTGGTGAAGGCCTGGTACAGCTCACAGGTGGTGAACTCGGGGTTGTGCTTGGTGTCCATGCCCTCGTTGCGGAAGATGCGGCCCACCTCAAACACCCGCTCCATACCGCCCACGATCAGCCGCTTCAGGTGCAGCTCCGTGGCGATGCGCATATACATGTCGATATCCAGGGTGTTGTGGTGGGTGATGAAGGGCCGGGCGTTGGCGCCGCCGGCGATGGGGCTGAGCACGGGGGTCTCCACCTCCATAAAGCCCAGGTTGTCCAGATAACGGCGCAGGAAGGCCACAAACTTGCTGCGGATCTCAAAGTTCCGCTTGGATTCGGGGTTCATGATCAGGTCCACATACCGCTGGCGATAGCGCAGCTCCTTGTCGGTGAGGCCGTGGAACTTCTCGGGCAGGGGCTGGAGGGACTTGCTGAGCAGGGTGATCTCGTGGGCGCGGATGCTCATCTCGCCCTTCTGGGTGCGGAACACCTCACCCTTGACCCCCACAATGTCGCCGATGTCGTACTTCTTGAAGCGGTTATAGGCCTCCTCGTCCATCTCGTCCCTGCGGGCGTAGATCTGGATGCGGCCGGACTTGTCCTGCAGGTCGCAGAAGGACACCTTGCCCATGCCGCGCTTGGACATCAGGCGGCCGCCCAGGGACACGGTCTGCCCCTCCAGGGCGTCGAAGTTGTCCTTGACCTCCTGGGCGTGGTGGGTCACGTCGTAGCGGGTGATCTCAAAGGGGTTCATCCCCGCGTCCTGCAGGGCCTTGAGCTTGTCCCGGCGGATCTGGAGAATTTCCCGCAGGTCCTGCTGTGTATTCTGTTCTGCCATGGTGCAGTTCTCCTCTCTTGTTATCGTTCGATGCTGTCCACCCGGTAGTGGATAACGCCCCGGGGGGCTTCCACGGTGATCTCGTCACCGGCCTTGGCGCCCATCAGGGCCTTGCCGAAGGGGGAATCCTCGGACACCTTGCGCTCCATGACGTTGGCCTCCTGGGAGCCCACGATGGTGTATTCCGGCAGCTGTTTGCCGTTATCCAGATTGGTGACCACCACACGGCAGCCGATGGAGATTTTGTCGGAGTCCATCTCGGACTCGTCCACAATGACGGCGTGGAGCAGAATCTCCTCCAGCTCGGCAATGCGGGAATAGAGCTTGCCCTGCTCGTTTTTCGCCTCGTCATACTCGCTGTTTTCGGACAGGTCGCCGAAGCCACGGGCCTCTTTGATCAGCTCGGCGATCTCGTCGGCGCGAGTGGTTTTGCTGTAGTCCAGTTCTTTTTTGAGCTCGTCATAGCGCTCCTGGCTCATTCTGAATTCTTTTACGGTTGCCATATGATCCATTCCTTTCGGGTGCCCGCCGGAAGGCGGCCACGATATACCTATAATATGTCACGTTGCATTATAGTAATTTTATGGGCCGATGTCAAGCGTTTCCACGGATTTGACGCAGATCTCCGGCAGGCGGCAGGCCCGGTGCAGCAGGGACAGAAGCCCCTCCGGCGGCGGGGCCTGGGACGGGTCCGGCCAGGCGTACCGTACCTCCTGGCGCAGGGCGCAGTCGGGGGTCAGGTACAGGGGCAGACCCTCCCGGGGCGGCGGGCCGAAGGTCACGGTGACGGCGGCGGGGCCGCCGCCGGTGGTAAGTCCCAGCTGCCGCAGCAGCTGCCGCTCCAGGGCTTCCTGCCCCGCTCCTGTCTCCAGCCGCAGGCGCCGGAAGCGCCGGGCCAGGACCTGGGCCGCCAGCAGAGCCCGGCTGTCGGCGCAGTCCGCCAGCAGCAGGGCCGTGTCCCCGGCGGGGGCCAGGGCGTCCAGCAATTGCGGCAGCAGGGCCAGCCGCAGTCCGTCCGGCAGAACCGGACGCAGAGGGGCAAAATCCCCCTCCCGGCCCGGCGGCAGGGCGGCGTGGGACACCCCGCAGCGCTCCAGCCGCCCGATCCACCGCCGCAGACGCCGCCCGGGAAACAGGCCCCCGTCCAGGTCCCCCTCCAGGGCCCAGTAGGTCATACCGGCGGCGGCGCGGCGCTCCAGCACCGGGCGTCCGGCGGTCAGATGCACATATCCCAGCATAAAAAAATCCCCTCCCGCCTTATTGTATGAGGCGGGAGGGGAAATCATGTGCTTTTTTACCAGCCGTAGCGGACGTAGCCGGGGAGGTAGGGCAGGGGGTTCACAGCGGTACCGTTAACGCCGCCGATGCGGATCTCATAGTGCAGGTGGGGGCCGGTGGAAACGCCGGTGGAGCCTATCTTTCCGATGACCTGACCCTGGGCCACCCGCTGGCCTACCACGGCGATGACCCGGCTCATGTGGCCGTACACCGTGCTGGTGCCGTCGTCATGCTGAATCTTCACGCAATAGCCCAGGCCATAGTTCCAGCCCTCGTTGGCCACCTTCACGGTGCCTGCCTTGGTGGCGTAAATGTCGGAGCCCCAGGAGGCGCCGATGTCCACACCCAGATGATAGGTGCTGGCGCCGGGGCACGGTGCGTCGCGGCCGCCGTAGCCGCCGGTGATCAGGCGGCAGGCGGTGGGCCAGATGAAGCCGCCCACGGCGGTCTGGTTGTTGCGGTTGGCTTCCTCGGACTTGCGGATCTCCTCCTGGAGCTCCTTCTCCCGGGCGGCCTGCTGGTTCAGCAGTGCCTGCTGGCCCGCCTCGCTGGCGGCATACTCCTCAAACACCCGGGTAGCCTCGGCCACCTGGGCGTCCAGCTCTGTCTTGCTGGCGGTAAGCTCCGCCTGCTGCTGCTCCAGGTCCGCCTTATCCTGGGCCAGCTGCTCCCGCAGGGTGCGCAGCTGGTCGATGACGCTCTGGTCGTGCTCCACGATCTCGTTGATGAAGTCCATGCGGCTGAGGAGGTCGGCAAAGCCGGTGGCCTTGAACAGCACGGACCAGTAGGAAACGGTGCCCCGCTCCTCCTCCTGCCGCACCTGGCGGCAGAACAGCTGATACTGCTGCTCCTCCTGGGCCTCGTTTTCGGTGATGCGGTCCTGGGTGTCCTTGATTTGCAGCTCCAGCAGGTCGATCTGCTGGGCGATGACGGCGGCCTGCTGGTCCAGCAGCTCCTTCTGCTCCAGGGCCTTGGCCTTGTCGGACTTGATCTGGTCCAGCTGCTGCTGGATCTCCTGCTTTTTGGCACGGGTCTCGGCCAGCTGGTCATTGAGACTGGCGCCGTAGGCCGTGTCCACCGGCCGCAGGGCCAGACACAGGGCGGCCATCATGGCCACGGCGCACACCAGGGCGGTCAGGCGTTTGATTTTCTGTTTCATGACGGTCTCCTCTCTTTTTATACCCGCAGGAATTTTCGGATGGCGGTGAGGCTGCCGCCCACGCCCACCAGGATGCCCACGCCGGCGAATACCGCCGCCACCGGGGCCCAGATCTGACGGAAGTCCACCACCCGCAGCAGCTGCATGGTGTCGGAATTGGCGATGCCCTGGGATACGGCGGCATACAGCAGCCACTGGAGCCCGAAGGCCACTGCCGCGCCGATGAGTCCCAGCAGCAGGCCCTCATACACGAAGGGCCAGCGGATGAAGCCATCGGTAGCCCCCACCATTTTCATGATGGCGATCTCGTCCCGCCGGTCGAAGGTGGTGAGCTTGATGGTGTTGGAAATGATGAACACGGAGATGATCAGCAGAATGGCGATCAGGGCGATGCTGATGACGCTGGCGATGTTGCGGACGGTGATGAAGCCGTTGGAGATGTCCTGGTCCGCTCGGACCTTGGCGATGCCCTCCGTTTCGTCCAGCTGCTGCACCACCTGGTCCATGAGCTTCAGGTCCGTCAGGTGCATCACATAGCGGTGGCGGAAGATGGTGGGGTCCAGGTCGCTGTACAGGTCGTCCTCGTTATACTGGTCCACATATTCGTCCCGGGCCTCCTGCCGGGAGACGAAGGTGCAGTCCGCCACGCCGGAGATGCCCGACAGTTGGGACTGGAGGCCCTGGGCCTCCTCATCCGTGAGGCTCTCGTCCACGAAGGCCACCACGGCGTTCTCCTTCTGCAGGTCCTGCAGGTTGATGTTGGCGTTGTAGGCCACCAGCGAGAAGGTGCCCATAATCAGCAGGCACGCCACGGTGACGCCGATGGCGGCAAAGGACATGAACCCGTGGGACAGCATATTGCCCACGCCCTCCCGGAAGAAATAACGGAAATTACGCATGGGCGGCCACCTCGTATCTGCCCACGCCGGTGGCGGCTACCACGCCGTGGTCGATCATAATGACCCGCTTGTCAAAATGATTCACCAGGCTCTTTTCGTGGGTCACCACCACCACGGTGGTGCCCAGGGCGTTGATGCGCTCCAGCAGGGTCATGATCTCCAGGGAGCGGGCGGGGTCCAGGTTGCCGGTGGGCTCGTCGGCCACGATGGTGCTGGGATTGTTCACCAGGGCCCGGGCGATGGCCACTCTCTGCTGCTCGCCGCCGGACAGCTCATCAGGGAACCGGCGGCCCTTGCCGTCCAGCCCCACCAGGCCCAGCACATAGGGGATGCGGCTTTTGATCTCCCTGGCGGAGGCCCCCACCGCCCGCATGGCCAGGCTCAGATTGTCGTACACGGTTTTGTTGCCGATCAGGCGGAAATCCTGGAAGATCACCCCCACGGTGCGGCGCATCAGGGGAATCTGACGCCGGGTGATGTTGCTCATGGAGAAGCCGTTGATCATCACCCGGCCCCGGGAGGGCACCAGCTCGCCGGTCAGCAGCTTGATGATGGTGGACTTTCCGCTGCCGGAGGGGCCCACCAGGAACACGAATTCTCCGTCCTGAATCTCAAAAGAAATGCCATTTAACGCATGGGTGCCATTTTCGTATGTTTTTTCAACATTTGTCATTCTGATCATGGGATAATACCTCGATGTATGCACACACGATGCCCTTTGACAGGCGTCGTCATTCGGCCTTTTTTTACTTCACGGAAACATTATAAACAAAAAGTTACAAAATGGCAACAAAAAAAATATTAAATCTTTGTGAATGCAGGCGGTAAAATATGGAAATTTTTCCAAGCGAAAACAGGCCGCCGGTGATACCGGCGGCCTGCGGGGTTTCGGCTGAGGCTCAGTTCATCTGCTTGCGGCGGGAGAGGTTCACGGTGCCGTCGTTCATCTCGTGGACGGAATCCAGGCTCTTGCCGGTGCCGATGGCCACGCAGCTGATGGCATTTTCGGCCACCACGGTGTGGATGCCGGTGCGGGCGGTGATGAGTTTGTCGAAGCCGTCCACCAGGCTGCCGCCGCCGGTCATGACGATGCCGTTGTTGGCGATATCCGCCACCAGCTCCGGCGGGGTGCGCTCCAGGACGCCGTGAACGGCCTCCAGGATCCGCTCCACGGGCTCCTCAAAGGCCTCCAGCATCTCGGTGGAGGTGACGGTGATGGTCTTGGGCAGGCCGGTCATCAGGCAGCGGCCCTTGATCTCGATGGTGGTCTCCTCCTCCTTGGGGAAGACGCAGCCGATCTGCATCTTCATCTGCTCGGCGGTACGCTCACCGATGAGGATGTTGTGCTTGCGGCGCATGTATTTGACGATGGCTTCGTTGAACTGGTCGCCGGCCACCTTGATGGAGGCGCTTTCCACCACGCCCTTCAGGGAGATCACGGCAATGTCGCTGGTGCCGCCGCCGATGTCCACCACCATGTGGCCCTCGGGATTGGTGATGTCGATGCCGGCGCCGATGGCCGCGGCCACAGGCTCCTCGATCAGATACACATGGCTGGCGCCGGACTGCAGGCCCGCGTCCACCACGGCGCGCTCCTCCACCTCGGTGATGCCGGAGGGAACGCAGATGATGACACGGGGCTTGAAGATGTGGTGGAAGCTGCCGCTGACCTTGCGGATGAACTCCTTGAGCATCCGCTCGGTCATGTCGTAGTCGGAGATGACGCCCTCACGCAGGGGACGGATGGCCACGATGTTGCCGGGGGTACGGCCCAGCATGGCCTGGGCGTCTGCGCCCACGCTGAGCAGGCGGCCGTCGTCCTTGTTGATGGCCACCACGGAGGGCTCATTGAGCACAACGCCCTTACCCTTGACATATACCAACACCGATGCGGTACCCAGGTCGATACCGATATCCTTTGCTAAAGAACACATAATGCTGCACCTCATTTTTCTGATATGGACCACGGCCCCGGGGAGGGCCATTTAATTCCTGATATCCTATTATAATGGCGCTTTTCCCATTTTGCAAGAGAATTTGTGGGTTTTTCCAAATCGTAATCTTTTGTTCATAATTTGTAACCTTTGGGCCGGTGCTTCATTATGGACAGGCGGCGGGGATTTTATTCCTCCCGGGTGACGGCCAGAGTCAGGCCCAGCACGTCGGCGGCTCCCGCCTGGCGCAGGACCCGGGCGGCCTCCCCCAGGGTGGACCCGGTGGTGCAGATATCGTCCACCAGCAGGAAGCGCTTTCCGGCGATGCGCTCCGGATGGACGGCCTCATAGGCCCCCAGGACGTTGGCCCGGCGGGCGTCGGTGTCCTCCAGGCCGGACTGGGGCGGGTTGTCCAGAATTTTGCGCAGGGTCTCCTGGGGCTCCACGTGCCACTCTACGCACAGGCTCCCGGCCAGATACCGGGCCTGGTCAAAGCCCCGCTTGCGCAGGCGCTTCCGGCTCACCGGCACCCAGGTGATGGCGTCGAACTCGCCGCCGAACTCCTCCGCCGCGCAGCGGGCCGTCAGGCTGCCGAAGCAGGGCAGGCCGCCCATGCGGCCCTTGAACTTGAAGTCCAGAATGGCCCGGCGGACGGCGTCCTCGTAATACAGAGGCGCGGCCACCCGGCCCCAGGAGGTCTGGTGGACGGCCCGGTCCCCGGTGTAGGGCAACTTCTTTTCGCAGCCGGCGCAGATCAGCTCCTTGCTGCCGATGTGCTGATTGCAGAAGGGGCAGCGCCGGGGGAACAGGAAGTTCAATGCCCCCTGCTCCAGTTGGTTCAGCCGTTCGTTGAGATCACTCATGCCCATGGCTTGGTCCTCCTTGCTTGAGTCTGCGGCGCAGGCCGCTGTATCGCCGGGTGCGGCGGTCATTTTCCGCCATGCGGCCGGGGATGGCGTCGTCGCCTACCATCACCAGCAGCTCCCTGGCCCGGGTGATGGCGGTGTACAGCACGCCCCGGACCAGCAGATTGGGGGCCGCCGGGGCGGACACCAGCACCACCGCCCGGTATTCGCTGCCCTGGGCCTTGTGGACGGTCATGGCATAGGCCATGTCCAGCTGGCTCAGCAGGTCGGCGGTGTATACGCTGGTGCGGTCGTCGAACCGGATGGTCACCAGCTCGCCGGAGGGGTCGATGTCCTCCACCGTGCCCACGTCGCCGTTGAAGATGCCGCTGCCGGCCTCGCCGTCGTCCTTTTCCCAGAGGACGTCATAGTTGTTCCGGGTCTGCATCACCCGATCCCCCACCCGGAAGATCATGTCGCCCCAGGCCTTCTGGCGCTTGCCGGGGGCCGGGGGGTTCAGAGCCGCCTGCAGGGCCCGGTTCAGGCTGACGGTGCCGGTCTCCCCCTTGCGGGTGGGGGTCAGCACCTGGATCTGCCCGGCGGGGATGCCCATCTTGTCCGGCAGGCGGGTGCGGCACAGGTCCACCACCGTCTGCACCAGCCGGTCCGGCGAGCGGCGGCACAGGAAGAAAAAGTCGCTTTGCTTGTTGCTCAGGTCCGGGGCCTGGCCCCGGTTCACGGCGTGGGCGCTGCGGATGATGGCGGACTGCTCCGCCTGGCGGAACACCTCCGTCAGGGTCACGGAGTCCACCGCGCCGCTGCGCAGGATATCCCCCAGCACGTTGCCGGGGCCCACGGAGGGCAGCTGGTCCGGGTCCCCCACCATCACCAGGCGGCACCCGGGCTTCAGGGCCGCCAGCAGGGCGTCCATCAGCGGCAGGTCCACCATGCTCATCTCGTCCACGATGACGGCGTCGGCCTCCAGCAGGTCCTTTTCGTTTTTCTTGAAGGTCACCTCGCCGGTAAGCTCGTTGAAGGTCATGCCCAGGCAGCGGTGGATGGTTTGGGCCTCCCGGGAGCACAGCTCGCTCATACGCTTGGCCGCCCGGCCCGTGGGGGCCAGCAGCAGAACCGTCAGGCCCATGCGCTCCAGCAGGGTGACGATGCCCCGGGTGGAGGTGGTTTTGCCGGTGCCGGGGCCGCCGGTCAGCAGCAGCACCCCGCTCCGGGCCGCCAGCTCCACCGCCCGGCGCTGCTGGGGCGCATAGGCGATGCCCTGGCGGGCCTCCATCTCGGCGATGATTTTGTCCACGTTTTTCCCGGTCTGCCGGGGCGCGTCCCGCAGGGACAGCAGCCGCCGGGCCACCTGGGTCTCCGCCTGATACAGGCGCTGGAGATAGCAGGCCTGCACCCCCGCCACCGGCTCCTGGACGATGACGCCCCGGGCCAGCAGCCCGTCCAGGGCGGTCTCCAGGGCGTCCGGATCCCCGTCGATCAGCTGGGCGGAGGCAAAAAGCAGCTTGTCCCGGGGCAGGAACACATGGCCGTTGTTCAGATTGTGGGACAGCTCATATGTAAGGGCGGCCTCCACCCGGCAGGGGCTGTCGCCGTCGAAGCCCATGCTCAGGGCGATCTCGTCCATGGTGGAAAAGGCCACGCCGTAGGCCTGTCCCGTGAGAAGATAGGGGTCCTCCTTCAGCCGGGGCAGGGCCTGGGCCCCGTAGGCCCGGTACAGCTGCATGGCCAGAGGCACCGGCAGCTCATACCGGGCCAGAAATTCCATCACCCGCTTCAGCCCCGTCAGCTCCCGGAAAGCGGCGGACAGCTCCATGGCCTTCTTGGCGGTGATGCCCTTGACGGTTTGCAGCCGCTCCGGCTCCTCCTCGATAACGGCCAGGGTGTCCGCCCCGAAGCGGTCCACCAGCCGCTGGGCGGTGGCGGGGCCGATGCCCTTGAGAATGCCGGAGGCCAGATAGGCCGCGATGTCCTCCTCCGTCTCCGGCATGCGGCGCTCCACGGACTCCGCCGCGAACTGGGGGCCGTAGCTGGGGTGGTTGGTCCACACGCCGGTGACGGTCATCCCCTCGCCGGGGGCGGCGCAGGGGATGCACCCCACCACCGTCACCAGCTCGCCGTCGTCCGTCAGCAGGGAGAGCACGGTGTAGCCGTTGTCCTCATTCTGAAAAATCAGGCTTTGTACGGCGCCCTCCACCGTGCTTCGTTCGGCCATAGCGGCCCTCCTTATGGTAAATGGTCGGGGATCTCCGCCGCCGTCAGCAGCAGAAGATCGTCGTATCGCTCCGTCAGCTCCCGGGCCCGGCGCAGGTCCGCCCCCTCCAGGCCGCAGTCGCACAGCACGATGGGGACCGCTCCCCGCAGCTGCCGCCGCAGGTCCAGCATCTGGGCCGCCGGGGCGGCAAAGTCACAGCCGGGCCGGGCGGGGATCAGCAGCATCACCCGGGCGGGCTCCCGCCGCCGCAGCCAGCCCGTCAGCAGCCAGAACAGGGCCGCCAGCCCCGTGGCCGCCAGAAAGGCCAGCACGCCGTCTTGCAGCACCTCCATGATATCACCTCGATATCAGTGTATGCGGCGGCGGGGACGGGGGTGCAGGCGGCAGAAACGTGTTGCATTCCGCCGCGCCATTTGATACAATAGCCATGGCGCTGCACGAACGGCAGGCGGTTGGCTGATGATCCCCGAAAGGGGGTGACGCCATGCGGATTACATTACATATCGGGCCCTATACGGTTACGATCATTGTAAAGAAACGCGAAAACCGCCACTCGGCCAAGTGACGGTTTTCATTATGAATTCCTGATTGAACCGAGCCAACCGCTTGTCGCAGCGCCCTTTTCTGTGTTCATTATAGGCGGCGCAGGCCGTCTTGTCAAGCCCCGGGACCGTCTCCCGGGGCCTGATTTTCTTTTGTGCGGGTCAGGTACGGGGGGTTGTGCGGTTTAATACTGATAGCCCCGCTTTTCGTCCCGGAACTCCTCCACCCGGGCCCGGTAGGCCTTCATGGCGGTGTCCTCAAAGGCCAGGTGCACGTCCCTGGCCCCCATCTGCTCCAGCAGATACCGGGTGAAGGGCGGGTTCAGCGGCAGCAGGGGGCCGATGAGATAGGTGGCCATGAGGCCGCCCCGGCGGAAGCCCTCGGCAAAGGCCCCGGGGTGACGGCCCACGCCCCGCTCCACCCGGAACAGGGCATCCGTCAGCTCGCTGTTGGGATAGGTGTGGCCGAACAGGCTCTTGAAGCCAACAATTTCCATATCCTGGAAGCTCCCCAGCAGGAAGCTGTTGTGCCGCTTCATCATGTGATACTCGGCGTGGGTCTTGAGAATGCCCAGGCCGTCGAAGGCGCGCTTGCCGTCGATCATCACATATTCGCCCAGGGCGTCCAGGGCGTTGCCGGTGGCCAGCATCAGGCCGCCGCCGTCCACATAGCGCTCCAGTTCCGCCTTATAGGGGGTCAGGGCCTGGACCATCAGCTGCAACCCCCGCTCGGTGGCAGAGCCCACGTACACCAGGTCCACGCCGCCGTCCAGAAAGGCGGGGCGGTCCTTCAGACCGGTTTCCACCACCTCCATCTCCGGGCAGGACTGGCGCAGATAGGTGACGTTCATCAGGTCGCCGCAGAGGTTGGCCACCTCGGGGAACAAAATCTCGGTTTTCATGCCTGCACCTCCTGCTCCGCCGCCCGGGAACGGGCGATATCCTTCATCTGGTCATATACCTGATAGGCAAGCTCCAGGGTGTCCGTGCCGTAAAGCACATACAGCTCGTCGCCGGGCTCGTAGGCCATCATGGCCGCCGCGTCGTGCTCGTCCTTGGCGCAGGCCAGGCGGTCCTCCGGCACGCCGGCCATCAGGCAGCGGAGCTTGTAGTCCTCGCACCGCAGACCGGTGCACACCACCCGGACGATGCTCTCGTCCGCCAGATACTCAAAGTCCGTATCGTAGAACCAGCAGACGTTTTCCGACCAGTGGGGCACGTCCGTCAGGGAGTTCATCAGCAGCATGACTTCTTTCTTGCCGGGGCGGGAGGCGATATACTGGAACACTCGGGAGCAGGCCAGGGCGTTCTTGTCCTTGGCCATTTCCCGGACCAGGGTGACGTTTCCGGCCTGTTCCACGTTGTGGCGGCTTTCGGTGATGGCGGACTGGGACAGCACCCGGGCGATCTCGTCATGGGCGTAGCCCAGCTGACGCAGCACGGCGATCACCGTGACCATGTTGTAGACATTGAATACGCTGTCGCAGATCAGGGTATAGGGGTATTCTTTTCCGTCCTCCCGGATGGTCATGGTACCGCCGGGGATATCCACGTTGGCGGCCAGATAGTCGCTGTCCGGGGAGTGGAAGCCGCAGTCCTGACACACGGCCCGGCCGATGTGGTGATAGCGGCGGTATTCATAGCGCAGCTTCCCGGCGCACTTGGGGCAGATGCGCACGTCGTTGATGTGGTTGACGCACTCCACGGTGTCCGAGGGCAGGCGGTCGATGCCAAAATAGACCCGGGGATTCTCCGGGGCCAGGCCGCAGGAGATCAGGTCGTCGGCGTTGAGCACCAGCTTGGAGGCAGCGGGGACGCTGCGGCTGATGATGCCGGCGATGAAGTCGGCGTGGGCGTTGCGCATGATGCTGTCCCGGAACAGGTTGGTGACGGCGATATAGTCCGGGGTGATGTAGGGGTACACCCGGACGCTGGAGCGCTCGTCCACCTCCAGCACGGCCATGTCATAGTCCTTTACCCGGCCTGCCAGGTCGCAGCCCTTCAGCAGGGCGGTGGCGATGCCGCTGGCCACGTTGGAACCGGCCCGGTTGATGAGGACCCGGTGACCCGCCTTTTCCAGGGTGTCCGCCAGGAGATTGCTGACGGTGGTTTTGCCGTTGGTGCCGGTGACGGCGATGATGGTTTTGGGCCGGCCCACATACTTCAGGAAATCCGGGCACAGCTTCAGGGCCAGGGTGCCGGGGAAGTCCGTTCCGTTGTGGCGGGTGATCTTCAGCGCCGGGACGGACAGCTTCGCCATCCACAGCGCAAACAGGAATCGCAGTTTACCCATTGTGTTCAAGCCTCCTTGGTAACAATCGCCGCCGCCCGGCAGCTGCAGCCGTCGGCATTTTCAAATTTCAGGGGCATGGTCAGGAACGTGAATTCCCGGCCGATGAGCTGCGCCAGCCCCTTGAGGTTCTCGGTATTCACCAGCCCCGCGCCAAACAGAGTCAGGTGATTGGGGAAATCCACCGTGTCGCAGGGGTCCAGGGAGATGGAATCCTCCCCCACCCCCTTCAGGGGCAGGCTCGCCACGAACCGGGCGGCCTCCTCGGTCAGACACGGAAACCCCTCATAATAGGCATCGGTGCCCCAGTATTGGTCCCACCCGGTGCAGAACAGCAGAAAGTCCGCGTCCCGCAGGGCGGCCTCGTGCCGCAGCAGCAGGTCCAGGGGAATTTGGGACAGGCCACGGCAGTCCAGCACATAGCCACGGCCCACAAAGCGGTCCGGACCGAAGCTGTCCAGGGTGGGGGCCCCGTCCATCATGTGGGCGGGGGCGTCCATGTGGGTGCCGGTGTGGGAATACATATGCAGCAGGGTCTCCCGGTAGCCGCACTGGGAAACGGTGCAGGCGGTGGTAAGCCGGGGCGGCTCCGTGCCGGGATAGACGGGCATATCCTCCCGGATGGTGTGGGTCAGGTCGATAACGGTCATGTTGAGGTCCCTCCTTCGGGCGGTGTTTCGCGGGTGTGCAGGTATACCATCAGGGCCGCTATGTCGGCGGGGGATACGCCGGAGATGCGGCCCGCCTGGCCCAGGTTCTCCGGCCGCAGGGCGGCCAGCTTCTCCCGGGCCTCCAGCCGCAGCCCCTGGATATGGCTGTAATCCATGTCCGGCGGCAGACGGCGGCGCTCCAGCTTCTCAAATTCCTCCACCTGCTTTTCCTGGCGGCGGATGTAGCCCTCATATTTCACGGTGATCTCCACCTGCTCCCGGACGGCGGGGGGCAGGCCCGGCGGGGCCGGGTCGAAGGGAGTCAGGTCGTCATAGCCCACCTGGGGCCGCCGCAGCAGGTCGATGAGGCGGCAGCCGTCGGGCACCGGGGCGGTGCCCCGGGCCGTCAGCAGATCGTTCAGGGCTGCCGAGCCGGGGACGCCGGTTTTCTCCAGGCGTCTGATCTCCCGCTCCACGGCGGCGTATTTTTCCTCCACCCGCCGCAGCCGCTCAGCCGATACCAGGCCGATGCGGCAGCCGATGGGGCACAGGCGGCGGTCGGCGTTGTCCTGCCGCAGCAGCAGGCGGTATTCCGAGCGGCTGGTCATCATGCGGTAGGGCTCCTGGGTGCCCTTGGTGACCAGGTCGTCGATGAGGGTGCCGATGTAGCTTTCGCTGCGCTTCAGGATCAGCGGCTCCCGGCCCAGCAGGGCCAGCGCCGCGTTGACGCCCGCCACAAAGCCCTGGACCGCCGCCTCCTCGTATCCGGAGGAGCCGTTGAACTGTCCCGCGCCGTAAAGTCCCTCCACCGCCCGGGTCTCCAGGGTGGGGCGCAGGGCCGTGGGGTCGATGCAGTCGTATTCGATGGCGTAGGCCGGGCGCATCATCTCCGCCCGCTCCAGGCCGGGGACGGAGTGCAGCATGGCCAGCTGCACATCCTCCGGCAGGGAGGAGGAGAAGCCCTGGATGTACATTTCCTCCGTGCCCAGGCCCATGGGCTCGATGAACAGCTGGTGGCGCTCCTTGTCCGGGAAGCGGACGATCTTGGTTTCGATGGAGGGGCAGTATCGGGGTCCCACCCCCTGGATGACCCCGGAATACAGGGGGCTTTTGTCCAGGTTTTCCCGGATGATGCGGTGGGTCTCCGGGGTGGTGTAGGTCAGCCAGCACACCGCCCGGTTTTCCGGCGGAGCCGGGGTCTCGAAGCTGAAGGGCAGGGGAGAGGGGTCCCCCTCCTGGAGCTGCATTTGGGAAAAGTCGATGCTTCGCCGGTTCACCCGGGGAGGGGTGCCGGTTTTGAACCGCCGCAGGGGCAGGCCCAGGGCCAGCAGGCTCTCCGTCAGAGGGCCGGCGGTGTGAAGGCCGTCGGGGCCGGATTCCTCCACGCAGTCCCCCACGATGGTGCGGCCCCGGAGATAGGTGCCGGTGCACAGCACCACCGCCCGGACCCGGTATACCGCCCCGGTGCGCAGCACCACGCCGGTGACGCGGCCGTTTTCCGTCCGCAGGGCCACCGCCTCCGCCTGACGCAGGGTCAGGTGCTCCTGCCGCTCCAGGGTGTGCTTCATCACCTGCTGATAGGCCCGGCGGTCCGCCTGGGCCCGCAGGGACCACACGGCAGGGCCCTTCCGGCGGTTGAGCATCCGGTACTGGATGCAGGCCCTATCCGCCGCCCGGGCCATTTCGCCGCCCAGGGCGTCCAGTTCCCGGACCAGGTGGCCCTTGGCGGTGCCGCCAATGGCGGGGTTGCAGGGCATATTGCCCACGGCGTCCAGGTTGATGGTCAGGCACACCGTTTCCAGCCCCAGGCGGGCGGCGGCCAGAGCCGCCTCGATGCCGGCGTGTCCCGCGCCGATGACGGCGATATCAAATTGTCCCGCGTCAAATTCTCTCATACAGGCTCCTTATGCGCGCCGCAGGGTCAACACCGCCACCTCCGGGCGGTTGAACAGGCGCACCATGCCGCCCAGGCCCCGGGAGACAAATACCTCCGCGCCCCGGCAGGTATAAAATCCGTTGGTATAGGAGGGCAGCAGCGTGCCGCCGCTTCCCAGCAGCCCGTCGGTAAAGGGCAGACGCCACAGACCGCCGTGGCCGTGGCCCGACAGAGTCAGATCCGCCCCCAGGGCGGCGTATTCCGATTCAAACAGGTTGTTCCGGTGGGCCAGCAGCAGCCAGAAGCCCTCCGGGGCGGCGTCCCGGACCTCCCGGGCCACCTGCTGGGGCGTTTTCTGGTCGGCGTAGCCGTTGGGGTCGTCGATGCCCGCCAGGAGCAGGCTGTCACCGCCCCGCTGAAGCGTCACGAAGCCGTTGTGGAGCCAGGTGACGCCGCAGTCCGCCAGCAGGGCCGCCGTCTCCTGCATCTTTCCGGCGGCCCACTCGTGGTTGCCGGAGACGAAATAGCAGGGGGCCAGGGCCGTGAGCCTTTCCAGCAGAGGGCGCAGGTACGCCGGGTCTGTCCACTCGTCCACGAAATCCCCCACCAGAGCGATGACGTCCGGGTGGGCGGCCTCCACCGCCGCCGCCAGGCGGCGGTTGTCCCGGCCGAACCGGCGGCCATGGAGGTCCGACAGCACCACCAGCCGTCCGCCGTCCCAGCCCGGGGGCAGACGGGAGGAGGAAAATGCGTATTCCTCGACGGAGAGGGTGTAGTTCCCCCACCAGAGTCCGGCTCCGGCCAGGGTCAGGGCCGCCAGCAGCAGCGGCAGGGTCTTCTTTCTGCGTTGTTCCTTGTGGGCCACGGCGGCGCCTCCTTTCCCGCTGTCACTTATTATATAATAGGTTCCCCGGGGTTTGCAAGTCCTTTGTTGTGCATAATAGCAAAAAATGATGAGCAGTTTTTATGAAAAATGTAGATTCTCACCCTTGCAAAACCGGGCCGGGCGGGGTATACTATAACCGTGAAAAGAGAAGAAAGGAGCGTGATACAATGACCAACATCTTCATGAAGGGTGACCTGGATGACATGATCTTCGAGGGTTCCGACTGGCAGCCCAGCGAGCGGTAAGTGATCCGGCTATACCAAGGAAGAAGCCACGCCTGTGCGTGGTGATTTTTTTTTACAGAAAAAGCGTTTTACGAAGGGATGCGCCGCAAGGCGCTTTTTTTGTGCCCATTTATGGGGCCCGTCTGCGGCGGCACAGGTCCGCGATGATGAGCGCGGCGCAGCACAGCAGCACCGCCGCCAGAATGAGAATGGCGCAGCTGCGGAAGAACGCCTCCGGCAGGATCAGGATCACCGGGTCCGTGGCAGGGTCAAAGAGCCAGTTGTCCTTGCCGGGAAAGAAGATGCTGTGGAACACCGTGAAGGCCCGGTCAAAGTCCAGGGCCGCCAGGACGCCGGCTATGGCCAGCGCCCCGCCCAGGCCGCAGCCGGCCCAGAAGCCGGGACTATGGCCCGCCAGGGGACACAGGGTCAGGCCCTTTTTCCGCCGCAGAGCGTACAGCACCAGCAGCACCGCCATGCACACCGCCAGCACCCGAAGGTCCAGCAGAAACAGCCGCCGCACATCGGCGAAGTGGCTGGCCCCCTCCGGGGAGAAGGACAGCACACCGGCGGCAAAGTCCGGGCGCTTGCCCAGGCAGTAGTCCATCACGTCGTCAAAGGCCGCCCCGATCTGCTCCGCCGTCAGGCCGCTGCGGGCGGGGATGCCCAGAGGCTCGATCTGGGCCCGGTAGAAGGGCCGGATCAACAGCGGCAGGGCGATGGACCCGGTCAGGATGGTCAGGGCCATGGCAAAGGCCGCGAAAACGGACAGCAGCTTTTTCATGAAATAGCCTCCTTTTTCCGGCCGGACAGCACCAGCAGCACCTGGCCCGGCAGGTAAAACAGCCACATACCCACCTGGGCAAAGGCCGCCAGCCAGCCGGGAAACAGCTCCGGCTGATTGCGGATCCCCACGCACACGTCACACAGCAGGAACAGCCACAGCCCCCAGGCAAACAGCGGCATGGAAAGGGAAAGCGCCTGACAGGCATTCACCAGGAAATTGGCGAAATACACCGCCGCCAGTAGGTTCAGCGGCGACAGCAGGCCCAGGGCCCACAGCCCCGCCCAGGCCGCTGTCACCAGGAACAGCCGCAGCCCCCACAGGGAACGGCCGCACCGGCGGAGGATACGGATCAGGTACAGCCCCTGGACCCCGCAGAACAGGGCCACCCCCGCGCCGTACCAGTCGTTCAGCAGCAGAAGAAAGGTGTCGGCCCCCAGGGTCAGGGCCATGGCGGCGGCCATCAGGCGGCTGCCGCCCCGCCGGGCGAACAGCACGGAAAACGCCAGACACACGGCGATGGAGGCGTATTTCACCGGGTCGCCGCTGCCGCCGGTAAGGTCCAGGGTCATAAATATCGCGTACAGGGCCGCCTCCAGCCCCAGAAAGGCCGCCGTCACAGGTCCCACAGCTGCGGGTCGCTGGCGGAGACGCACAGGGCCCCGGCGCTCAGCGCCGCCGTGACATCGGCCTTGTCCGCCAGCAGGCCCCCGGCGATCAGGGGCACCGGCAGCTCCCGGGACAGCCGGGCGATGACCCTGTAAATGGTACCGGGCAGCACCTCGATCAGGTCCGGCATCCCCATGCCGGTCTCCTTCCCCAGGTTGCTGACGGCCTTGGAGTCGATGGCGAACACCCGCAGCACCGTCAGCATGCCCAGCTCCCGGCCCCGGCGGATGATGTGGGGCCGGGTGGAGATGATCCCGTCGGCCCCGCAGGAGCGCAGATAGTCCACGGCGATCTCCTTGGGGGCCAGCCCCGCCACCAGGTCCCCATGGACCACCGCCCGCTTCCCGGCCCGGTGGACCCGGTCCACCAGACCCGCGATATTCAGAATGTCGCCGCACAGCAGGAACACCGCCGCTCCGTCGTGGGCCAGGGCCAGGTCCAGGGTCTCCGGCTCCTTCACCGCCGGGATCACCGGCGTCCGCTCCAGCAGCGGCAGCATGGGATGGGACATAGGGCGGACCCTCCTTTCCGCAATTTTCTCTCCCTATGTTACCACGGTAGGTGGGCAAATTTCAACGATATTTTCAGGAAAAAGTGCTTGACAGGGGAGGAAGGGTCTGGTATACTATCCTGGAAAACAAAGAAGGTTGGATGCATCCGCCTCACCTCCCGCCCCAGGCAAAGAGGTCAACAGCGATTTTCGTCAGGGCTTCCGTTATGGGGGCCGTGCCGCTGCGCGGATGCAAGGGATGCATTCGCGTTTTTTATTTATCGAATGGAGGTGCGACGGTTATTAGCAAGGTAGAGCATGAACTCAATGAAGAGATCCGGGATAAGGAGATCCGCCTCATCGGCGAAGACGGCGAGCAGCTGGGCATTGTGTCCTCTGCGGAGGGCCTGCACATCGCCGAGGAAAAGGGACTGGACCTGGTGAAGATTTCCCCCCAGGCGACGCCGCCTGTGTGCAAGCTCATGAACTATGGCAAGTTCAAGTTCGAGCGCAGCAAGAAGGAGAAGGAAGCCAGAAAGAACCAGCACGTGGTGGAGATCAAGGAAATTCGCATGTCTCCGGGCATCGATGTCGGCGACTTCAACACCAAGCTGAAAAATGCGCAGAAGTTCCTGGCTGACGGCAACCGGGTGAAGGTCTCCGTCCGCTTCCGCGGCCGCGAGATGGCGCATACGGATATCGGCCGGGATCTGCTGAAGAAGTTCGCGGAGCTTTGCGCCGACGTGGCCACCATGGATAAATCCGCCAAGATGGAGGGCCGGCTCATGTCCATGTTCCTGTCCCCCAAGGCCCAGAAGGCCGGAAAATAACACACGAGTTCTTCCCGCCCCGGCGGGAGAATAGATGGAAGGAGTAATATTATGCCTAAACTGAAGACCCACAGCGGCGCCAAGAAGCGCTTCAATCTGACGAAGTCCGGCAAGGTCAAGAGAGCGCACGCTTTCAAGAGCCACATCCTCACCAAGAAGGACACCAAGCGCGGTCGTCGCCTGCGCAGCGGCACCTATGCCGACTGCACCAATGAGGCCACCATCCGCAAGATGATCCCCTACAAATAAGAGACGGATATCGTTAGAAATAGGAGGCAATTAAGAAATGGCACGTGTTAAAGGCGCTATGATGGCGCGTAAAAGAAGAAATAAGACTCTGAAGCTGGCCAAGGGCTACTGGGGCGCCAAGTCCAAGCACTTCAAGATGGCCAACGAGCAGGTCATGAAGTCCCTGACCTACGCCTATGTGGGCCGCCGGCTGAAGAAGCGGGATTTCCGCCAGCTGTGGATCACCCGCATCTCCGCCGCCTGCAAGCTCAACGGCATGAACTACTCCACCTTTATGCACGGTCTGAAGGTGGCTGACATCCAGATCAACCGCAAAATGCTCTCCGAGATGGCCATCAACGACGCCGTGGCCTTCACCGCCCTGTGCGACATCGCCAAGAAGGCGTAAACGGATACGCGGAACATACGACAAAAAAATCAGGTCCGGAAACGGACCTGATTTTTTTGTCCCAAAAGGCTTGCAGACTGAGAAGTGTTTTTTGTGACGTACACGCCGCGTCCCTCCGGCCCGCTCCACGGCGGCCCGGCCCCACTCCTGATAGAAGCCGCGTCCGGCCACGCAGATCAGGATCTGGCCGCCGCCGCTTTTGGCGTGATGGATGTGCCAGTTGTTGCGGCAGCCCGGCTCAAAGGTCACATTGAAAATACCGACCTGTTCCGTGGAAACGGGCGCAAGAAAGCTCCTGCCCGTAAAATACTGCGCAAAGCCGTCGTTGGGCGCACCGATGGGGAAGACCATGGACGCGGCATGCCGGGCCATGGCGCTGTCGCCCGAAGGAGCGGTTTGTTTCACAGACATTTTCTTTACCTCGATTATTCCGGCCCGCGCTCTTGCGCGGCGCTTTGGTTTTTGCTATACTCATGATAATACCTGAACCCGACTTTAAGTCAAGATCTTGAGGCGGGATATCTGTAAATTTTGCTTGAAGGGAGGCACAGAAGTTGAAACAACGCACCTATATTGCCATTGACCTGAAATCCTTCTATGCCTCCGTGGAGTGCCGGGAGCGGGGGTTGGATCCGCTGGACACCAACCTGGTCGTTGCGGACGAGAGCCGGACGGAGAAAACCATCTGCCTGGCGGTGACGCCCTCCCTCAAAAGCTATGGCATCTCCGGGCGCAGCCGGCTTTTCGAGGTGAACCAGCGGGTCCGGGAGGTGAACGCCCGGCGGCAGCAGAAGGCCCCGGGGCGAAAGTTGGAGGGTTCATCCCACTTTTTCTCCCGGTTGCAGGCTGACCCGGCCCTTGCCGTGGACTTCCTCATCGCGCCGCCGAGAATGGCGTACTACATGGAGTACAGCACCCGCATTTATCAGATTTACCTCAAGTACATCGCGCCGGAGGACATGGTGGTCTACTCCATCGACGAGGTGTTCATGGACGTCACCGACTATCTCAGCACCTACCGGCTGACGGCCCGGGAGCTTGCCATGAAGATCATTCTCGACGTGCTGGAATCCACCGGCATCACGGCAACTGCCGGGATCGGGACAAACCTCTTTCTTTGCAAGGTAGCCATGGACATTGTAGCGAAGCACATTCCCGCCGATAAAAACGGCGTCCGCATTGCAGAGCTGGACGAGATGAAGTTTCGCCGTGAGCTGTGGTCACACCGGCCTCTCACCGATTTCTGGCGGGTGGGCCGGGGCATCGCAAAGAAGCTGGAGGAGAACGGGATGTTCACCATGGGCGATGTTGCCCTCTGCTCGGAGCGGAATGAGGACCTGCTTTATAAGCTCTTCGGCAAGAACGCGGAACTGCTCATCGACCATGCGTGGGGCTGGGAGCCCACCACCATTGCGGCCATCAAGGCGTACCGCCCAAGCTCCAACAGTCTCAGCTCCGGTCAGGTCCTGCACTGCCCCTATGAGGCGGACAAGGCAAAGCTGGTCGTCCGGGAGATGACGGACCTGCTGGTGCTGGATTTGGTGGATAAGGGGCTTGTCACCGATCAGATGGTGCTGACCGTGGGCTATGATGTTGAAAACTTGACCGATCCGGCGCGGCGGGCCAGGTATCACGGCCCGGTGGAAACCGACCGCTATGGCCGCCGGATCCCGAAGCAGGCCCACGGCTCTATTAACCTTAACAGTCACACATCATCTACGAAGAAAATAATGTGCGCCGTGTCAGAGCTGTTTGACCGGATCGTGGACAGGAATCTCCTGGTGCGGCGCATGTATGTCGTTGCAAATCATGTCCTGCCGGAAGCGGATGCACCGAAGAAGAACAACGGCGCCGTTCAGCTGGACCTTTTTACGGACTACGCCGCCCAGGAGGAAAAGCAGAAGGCGGAGGATGCTGCGCTGGAACGGGAACGAAAAATTCAGAAGGCGGCACTTGCCATCAAGAAGAAGTACGGAAAGAACGCCATCCTCAAGGGAATGAATTTGCAGGAGGGCGCAACGGCCAAGGACCGCAATGGGCAGATCGGCGGGCATAAGGCGTAGAGAATGGAATAAATTGGAATTTATAAAGGAGAATATTGATGAAACTATTTTTATGTTCGCACTTTTCAAGTGTAGGAAGTCTGATAAAGGAAGAAATTGAAAATAAGAAAGTCGCATTTATTCCAACAGCTTCGCTGCGTGAAGGCTACACCGGTTATGTCGGCTCGGCTCGAAAATTATTCAAAAAGTTGGGAGCAATCGTAACTGAAATTGATATTTCAACGGAGGCTTATTCAACGATACAGTCTGTTTTTGAAGATGCGGATGTGATATATTTTACCGGCGGAAATTCTTTTTTCCTTATAGACCAGCTCCGTAAAACGGGAACGGATGAGCTGTTGAAGAAAGAATTGGCAAAGGGAAAACTGATGATCGGTGAATCGGCAGGTGCGATTATATGCGCTCCAAGCATCCAATATATCGAGCAAATGGATGAAAAGCCGGAGGACTACTCACAAGAAGATGATGCAGGGCTTGATTTGATTGATTTCTATGTTCTTCCGCATTATCTTACAGCACCATTTAAGAAAGTTACCGAGAAAATAATGACTGAGTTTTCGGATTTGAATCTATGCCCAATTAACAACCGTCAGGGAATTGTAATTGATGGTGAAGGTTCAAAGGTTATTTGCAAAGACTAATTTGAAAATTCCAGTTTGTCTGGGAAAGGGATTGCAAATGCACACGAACAGTAAATACGATTCCATTATGAATCTCCCGCACCACGTCTCCAGGACGCGCCCGCGGATGCCGATGTCTGACCGGGCGGCACAGTTTGCTCCTTTCGCCGCGCTGACCGGATATGACTCCGCCATCAGAGAAACCGGACGACTGACGGATGAGAAGATTGAGCTGGATGAGGAGGCCCTGACGGCGCTGGATATGAAATTCCAGCTCCTTATGAAAGCTATAGACGAAGAACCGGAGGCCTCCGTCACCTACTTCAAGCCGGACCAGCGGAAGGACGGGGGCGCGTATCTGACTGAGACGGGTAAGATCGGAAAAATTGACGAGTACCAGCGGCTGGTAATCATGCGCAGCGGTGTGAGGATCCCCATGGATGACATCCTGCAGATCGACTTCGACCGCTCTGCTGAGATCGAGCGCCGTGACGATGAAAGCGTGGGTGAATGAAAGAAATCCTGCTCTATGTTCGCGGAAAGGGCGGTTTGGCATAATACATGGACAGCGCCTTTTTCGCGGACCGGCCCAATTGGAAATAGTGCCAGTCCGAAGCAAATGGCTCCGGCTGGCCGGACGCGTCGTAGGGGATCACCTCAATGGAGGGGAGGCGAAACCGGGAGCTTCTCCGCAATTCGGCGATATGCGCCCAATCGAAGCTCCAGCGCAGCTGGTCCCCCTCTTTGCAGGAAATGCCCCATTCGTCGATGGTGATGTACTCCCGGTCCAGCTTCGGACTGACCAGTGCCACGATCAGCAGTGGAACGGCGCAGAGGCAGAGAATGGGGAAATTTTTGACAAGTCCCACAGCGATCATCAGCAGGGATAAAGCCGCAAGAAGGATGATATTTTCGTAAAATAAGATGGAATTTTTCCGGAACGACATATGCACGTCACCTCCAGGTATCTTCTGCGCCGGTGGGCGAAAGCAGCGGATCAGTCCGCGAGCATCACCTTTTCGCCGTTAATAAGCAGATAGGTTTCTTTGGAAAAAACTTCCAGGAAGAAATAGATATAACCGGAGTCCTTCACCCGGTAAAAGCTGCGTGCCGCCTGGTCGTCCTTCCCGTTGAAAACCTGTATCTCGTTTTGACCGCCTGTCAGATGGAGCGTCAGGAAAACATAATAATCATCCGTTCCTCTGACCCGGCGCACAATAAAAAGTCCATTTTCATCGAATTTCTGCGACACCCTTTTTGTGTTAAAGCAACCCGGTATCCGGTAGCCGCTTTTCGTTTTCGGTATAAACCAGATTTCTCTTGTGCCGTCCCTCCCTATACACGTAACCAGGCAGGAATCCTTCCCATAAACCATATCGTCTATTCTTCCGGGTATGGCATAGCGGGACACACTTTCCGGGGATGAAAACCGGACAAAAAGATTCTCCACAGGGAACACGGCGGAGGCCGCCAGCAGCAGCGTGCATAAAACGACCGACATAATGGCAGCGGGCTTCTTCCGGACCGTTTTCGCAATTTTCGCTCGGGCTATGATGGCTCCCGAAAGAATCAGCCACAAGCACACTCTGATTAAGATGAACGGCATATCGTTTCCTCCTTGCCCCGCGCGGCTCTCACTCAAACAGCCACGGCATACCGCGTTTCAGGTATTTGCGGTTGAAGGCCCGGGCCTCCTCCGCAAAGTCCGCCAGGGGCTGCAGGTCCTCCTTGGCCAGGCAGTCCTGGGCTACGAAGGCCGTCTTAGGTTTCCACACCCGCCAATAGTCCCGTTTCAGCTTTTCCGGGGGAACATCCTTGTCATAGTCGTAGGGATTGACATAGCTCGTATTTTTCAGAGCGGTCCACGTCATGGCCTCATCGCCGATCTCGTACCAGAGGCAGGGCCGCTCCGGACGATCATGCTCGGCGGGAGCCACCTTCAGAATGTCCGCCGCTGTTCGCACCTCGTTCAGAATATCCAGCGCACATTCCATCTGCCAATAGAGGTCCTGGGATTTCATCCAGACCCGCGTGCCGCCATAGGGACCCGCTATGCGGCACATCTCCGGATCGCCCAGCTTGTATCTGCCCATCATGTCGCAAAAATAGCCGGCAATATAGCCCCGTATATTGGGCTGACGGTAATTGCACCACAGGTATTCCGACAGCGGCTGGGCGTAATACTCCACCCGCAGGTCGATGGTCAGGTACTCATAAAACAGCACCGTCTGAAGGATGTTTCCATCCACCAGGCGCAGCCACTCCGTGTGGTCCTTATAAGGGTGGAACCCATTGTCCCACATTTTCTGCGCGAAGGTGCGCTGCACCAGAGCGTCGATCTGGGGGATATTTTTTCGCGCCATGCCGTAGTGCTCCTTTCGTGAAGCGGACGCAGGCCTGCGTCTCTACTATATACAACACCGCAGCGGCGGTTTTGCAACCGCTTTTTTGTAGTTTTGCAGGAATTGGAATATGTCACAAAAGCGAACGGATTTTTTGGATATTTCGTCCCTGCCGGGAACACCGGCCTGCCAGCTGTCCTTCATACAGAGGATGATTCATGCCCCATCCGGCCTTTCCGGTGCCTGTATCGTCCAATACCGGGCGCCCCAATGGGCAAAGTCCCACTCCTGCATATAGGCATTGCACTCGTAGTCGATGTAGTAAAGCGTTCCGCCGCAGGGGACAAAGTTGGTGGGATAGTAGTCGATGTTCAGCCCCGCCGGGTACAGGCGGCCGCACATGGCCTGCACCTGTCTGAGCCAGCCGGGGTTCATCCGTCCCTCTTTGAGCAGCTCCGCCACCGTCTGCCCGGCGATGTATTCCTTCAGAATGCGCTCCTGCGGGATGTCCGCCGCCAGAAGCCGGGGCATGGGGATGCCCAGCTTCCGCAGCGTTTCATAGTCCCGCAGCTCGGAGCGCAGCTTGTCCCCGAAGGTGTAGTAGGCGCAGGGCTCGTGGTGGATCTGTTTCAGAACAGATTGCGCTGTTCCGTCCGTCACAAGATAGGAGTAGCCGCCTTTTCCTTTCCCCAGGAGCTTGACGACGCGGTATTCCGCGTCATTTACCGTCATTGTATCAGGCATTGATTCTTTTTCCAAGGGTCTGATTTCCACTGTCAATCTCACTCCTTCACGCCCGCCAGCGCCAGAAGCTTTTTATCCGACTGGATGCCCTGGGTCACAAATTTCCCATCCCGGAACAGGGCGTAGGTGGTCACCGGAGCCGGTACATTCTGCGCTGCTTCCTTTGTGGTGATGTGAATGGTTTTCAGGGGAATGCCGTGCTCCTTGGCCGCCTGCTCCACTCTCGGGACCCAGTAGTAGGTGTAGGGACACTGATCGGTATAGTAAATTACAAAGCCATTCCCGTTAGCCTGCGGATGCCTGGCGCAGGCCTTGAATTCCGGCGGTTCGGCGTCCTCTGCAAGCGGCAGATACATAAGCGTAATGCCGCAATCCGAAGTGTCCGCCAGCAGAAAGCCTTTATGCGCAAGAAACTGCGGGTCCGCAAGGAACTCCCGCTTGCGTCCCTCGGCGCACAGGATGCATAGGCCCTTTTTCCCCTGCGCTTTGGCATCCCGGATGCACTCGTCCAGCAAATCTGTGGAGTAGCCGTGGCCCTTCATGGAGCCGGAGACCCACAGACAGTTGATATAGAGATACCCCGCCGCTTCAATGGGCACCCAGGCGTTTTCTGCCGGAATGTACTCGATAAAGCACTTGCCCCGCTCCTCACTGCGGTAAAAGACAAGCCCCTCGGGAAAGCGCCGTTTCAGCCACTCTTTTTTCACAAGGCTCTGTTTGCCGGACATGGCGCAGCAGATGTGCTCCTTGTCGATGTTTTCTTCCGTGATTCGGATATAGTTCATATCATCTCAACCCTTTCGTTTTGCCGCAATGCCGGCCGCAGCACATTCTCGATCCGTTCCACGCCTCACCTCAAGGCTCCTGCCCGTTTTGCAGGACGCTGATCTGGCAGATATTCGGCTGGTTTTTCTCTATGTATGGATATAATTCCTCCGGTTTCATTCGTTCCAATCCTTTCTTTTTTGTGATCGCTTGATTTTTTTGAAGAACAGAATGTAAATCAGCACCCCGTCAATGACAAAATCGTAAAGGCGCAAATGGTCAAAAAGCAGGACGCTGATCATAACCGACACAGCTGCGATTCCTGCGGCGATGATTTTTGAGAAAGCACCGGGTTCCTTTGCCATCCATGCAAAATAGGCCATGACAGGGGAGGTCAGGGCGAACAACGTCCAGCCGATGATAAAGGTCCGGCTGTAAACCCCGTGGGTGATGGCTGCCGTCACATAATAGGTCGCCAGCATCCCCATGCAGAAGGGAAATATATTTCCCATGGCCGCTTTCTTTGTAGGACTGTAAATCGCAAACCCTGTTCCCAAAAGAATCCATATGGCTATCTGGGAAAAGATCTCTCCGAGATTTTGGAAATAGATATCAAACAGTCTTGCTGCAATGCCGAGAAGCAGTCCGGCCAAAAGCATAGACAGCGGATTTAGGAGAAACGATCGTCTGCTTGATTTCATCCTCTCAGCTCCAAACTCATTTCACCTGATATACCTCAAAGAACTGCCGGATATGCCGCTCAATCAGTTTCATCACATCATTCTCCCGCTCCGGCTCCCGGTCGCAGAGATTGATCCAGGCAGAGATCGGCAGACAAAGCTGCGCCGCCATGATCTCCGGGTCAGAGTCTACGAGCCGCCCCTGACGAATGAGAAAACGCACAAGCCCGGTGAAGTAGCCCATGACATCCGTGTAATTCTGCTTGGTTTGCAGCGCTGCCATCTGCGGATTCTGGAACTGCTCAATGGTGAGCATTTTCCTGGCGCGGCTGATTTTCGGATCGTGGAGAATATAACGAATCTGCCCAAGGAACATCTGCGCCGCCATTTCCGCCGTCATATGTTCCTTATCCTTTGTGAATGCGGGATCATCCCAATCTGCGTTGGCAAAAATGGAATGCTTCTCGTATTCTCCTATGGTGGCCTGGATCAGAGCGTCCAGAATCGCCTGCTTGTTTTCAAAATGGCTGTAGAGAGACGCCTTGCGGATACCAACCGCTTCCGCGAGTTGGGAAATGGAAGTGGCCTCATACCCCTGCACGGAAAATAATTCCAGCGCGGCATCCAATATCCCCTGCTTGGTGGTTCCTTTTGCTGTCATGGTGCACTCCTCCTGAGTTTGGTATTTCCTCATATTATACCTACCGAACGATAGGCTGTCAAGCGGCGATGCTTTCATTCAGATGTAAAAGAAACGATAAAAAGAAACAATGCGCCCATCGGATATAGCGCTGACGGGAGAACGGTCAAAAAATGTACTGATTCTTCGCGTTGGCTGACTGCATCGGCTCACCGCCCACTTTTGCCATCATAATGGTGTTCTGCACACGCCTTTCGGGTGCGCCAAAGAAGTTTTTGCCCCACCGGCGTGCTGCCGCCTGCGCAAAGCGATGAAGGCTCGGCAAGTGTTAAAAATGTGTTAGAAAACCGCCGGGTAAGGTCCCCGCGAAAACAAAAAAGAAAACCTTGAAACCGTCGTGGTTTCAAGGTTTTCTTTTGGTGGAGATAAGCGGGATCGAACCGCTGACCTCTTGAATGCCATTCAAGCGCTCTCCCGGTCAGAGAGGTTACATACCCCCTCTAACCGGGCAAAAGAGCGTTTCAATACATGGAACTTGATTATGTGTCGTCGTCGGAGTCATCATTCGCAACCCCGGATAATTGAGACAGCACGGACAATATATCCGCAGCTGAAGCAGTAGAGGTTGAATACTTCTTGATGTTGGGATTATCTCCTGCCAGCATATTGTAGCGTACTTTGGCCTGGTTACTTGTAATAAGGGACAACTTGTTGGATTCGATAGCTTCTTTATAGTCTGCCAACGCATTTTTTTGCAAATCTTGATCGGTAATGCCATCCAAACGTTTTTTCAAGAACAATCGGTCCTCATATAGAGCTCTGTTATATATTACATAAGCATAGTTAATAGAGGGCTGATCTTGAGCCAAAGAGAGAATAGATGTACTACTGTATCGGATAGCCTTCTCTAATTCACCACGATCTGCATACAACGCAGCGAGAGAATTTGCACATCTTGGACAAGCGAAACCCATTGATACTGCTTTTTCCAGAATTTCAATTTTACGATCTTCTGCTTCAATTCCGGTATAGATATATCCGTAAACCTCTGCAAGCTGTGCGTATCCACGTTCATCCCTAGGAAGATAATTTGTGTACTCCTTGCAGATTTCTTCAGCTTTTTTGTATTCCCTCTGAGAAATGTAGTAGTCTGCTAAAAACTCAAAACACCGCCAAGTCCAAGACTTTTTGTCAATTTTAAGTAGCAAATCAACATAATCTTGAATTTTTACACCTGCTGTTTTTTCTCCAATCTGTGTAGCATATTGGATTATATCAGCGATAAGATCCTCATCCTCAGGAAAAGAATCAAGACCACGATTACAAATTCTGATTGCAAGATCCTTTAGCTCGTTTCTTGCCAATTCCGCCGACAGATTGTGGTAGTCTGCGGTGTCACCAGTCAGATCTTTTGAAATTATTTTTTGAACTACTACTCGAACTTGTCTGGCACGTTCATCTCTAGTCATATCGGCTTTCCTGAACAATCCTTCGACCATACTATGCGCATCAGCAACGCTTTCTATCACAATGGAGTCAGGATCAATGGCACCGCTATTATTTTTCAGCCATGCGTACTCGCTGTTAAAACGATTAAGCAAATCAATAGCATTGTTGATTTCGTTATTAATTCCATCAAACCGATTCTGAATAGAACCAAGCGCAGAATTCTCTCGTTGACCTATTTCATTTTTGGCCTGAGTGATTAGATCGACGAGTTCTTGTTTTCCCAATCCAGTAACAGTACCTAGCTTTTCAACATACGTTTCTGCTTTCTTTTCTATTTCTGTTGAGATTTTGGCACTAATAGAGGCTTCAGAACTCTTTTCATGCTGCGCAAACTTTTTTTCTAGTCGAGATTCAATTTTTTCTATTTGATCGTCCAAACTCTTTAACCGATTTATGCCCAAAGCTGCAGCCATAAATGCGCCCATAGCTAGAAGGACAGGGACAACAAACTGCAAATAGTCAAAATTGCGCTCAACGGACACGTTCTGATTCTGTAAATTATTGATGTAGTCACTGTCAATAAAAACAAGCGAAACAAAGATAATTATAATCAAAACAAGAAAAGAAACACAAGCAAAAGCAACAAGCCAACGTCTTTGACTCTTATGTTGTTGCAATAACTCTTTTGCAAAATCGACATCATTGTTCATTATTATCCTCTCCTTTTCAATAACTCATACATTCCTGTAAAACGTTCTCTATATTCTTCTAATTCTTTTCTACGTTTTGTTAGTTCTTGAATTGCGTGGTCATATGAAGCAATACCCTTTTCCAAGAGTTCTATTCTTTCGTGGAGCACGACACCCATACTTTCACACAGGTTCTCCATCTGGTTAAGTTCCGGCAGATTGGCTGCAATCGGATCTGAAAACTCATGTAAAAAAGCATTGGTCTCGACGCTAAGCGGGTCTATTTTTGGATGTTGAATATATTTATCAAGTACATAGTTTGCCATAAGTACCTCAACACCTATCTTTTAAGTATATATAGAATAACACAATTTGATAAATTTCGCTACCCCTCAAAAGACATTGGATAGCGTAATTTAATATAAAATTTGAAAGGAGGTTTCCTGTTGCTGTCCAGTCTGCTGACTGGTCTTTTTTATGCCATGACGAAGGAGGTTAAAGATGGCAGACGATAAAAAGAACATCGGCCCGGAGGCCGAAAAGCCCGGCGAGGCTCCCCAAGAGAAAAAAGCGGAGCCTGTCAAGGACACGCTCACAGCGCCGGAGCAGCCGGCTCCCGGTGCGCCGCAGGCCCCCGTGGTGGAAACTGCACCGAAAGCACCGCCCGCTCCCACGGTAGAAAGTAAGCCCGAAGAAAAGGCGGCTCCCGCTCCCAAGGTGCTGGATTTCAGCGTCGCAAAAAATAAGGCTCCGGGAAAGGAGGAAGCAGCGCCGGAGAAAAAGCCCGTCAAGGAGCAGGCGGAAGAAAAGCCCAAGCGTGGCCGTCCGGCCAAAGCTGACAAGGCCCCGGCTGAAAAGCCCAAGCAACCCCGAGACAAAATGTCCCAAAGTAAGAAAGTTCCCGGCAAGGAGGCTCCCATTCCCCCAAAGCCGGAAGCAGCTCCCAAGGAGTCCAAGACTCCCGAACAGGAGCAGCCCGCCGCTCCCCGTGACGCTACCCGCTCTGCCGAGCCGGAGCAGATTGTTTATATCAACCTGTCCGAACTGCATCCGTTCAAAAACCATCCTTTCGGAGTCCGTGACGATTCGGAAATGAAAGGGCTGGTGGAGTCGGTCAAGGCAAGCGGTGTCAATCAGCCCGCCCTTGTCCGTCCCCGTGAGGACGGCGGCTATGAGATCATTGCGGGCCACCGCCGACAGAGAGCAAGTGAGCTGGCCGGATTTGCCAATATGCCCTGTATCGTCCGTAACATGACGGATGATGAGGCAATCCTTGCCATGACGGATGATAACCTGCGGCACAGAGAAAAAATCCTGCCTACCGAAAAGGCCAATTCTCTGAAAATGCAGGTGGAGGCCATCAAGCACCAAGGCGGCCCTGGGCTGGGCGAGGACGCTGGTAAACGTTCCACCGAGATCGTTGGTGAGCGCAACGGCATGAACTACAAACAGGTGCAGCGGTATATCCGCTTGACCGAGCTTGTGCCGGAATTGCAGAAAATGCTGGATGAAAAGGGGCTGGCGTTCACTCCCGCCGTGGAGATTTCGTTCATCCGGCCCAAGCATCAGCAGTATATCGCAATTTCCATTGAGGGGCAGCAGTCCTCGCCCTCGCTGTCGCAGGCGCAGAAAATGCGGGAGCTGGACAAGGACGGCAAGCTCAACGGTGATGTGATCGACGGTATTCTGTCGCAGGAGAAAAAGGAGGTAGACAAGGTGATCATCAATAGTGCGGAACTGGAAAAGTACTTCGGCAAGGACAAGTCCCCGAGGGAAATGAAAGACAAGATCATTTCTCTGCTGGATGACTGGAAGGCCAAGCAGCCGCCCGAGCTGGGTAAGCCCGAAAAGAAAACGGATCTGGAAAAGTGACCTTGGGACTTTTTGTCCCAGGGTCTTTCGTTTATGAATGGAGGTTTTTACAATGAAACGACCCCTTGCATATATCACCGCCGCATGGAGCGGTGACCCCTGCGAGGCGACGGAGCAGGCTGCCAAGTATTGCCGCACGGTGTATGAAGCGGGCTTTTCGCCTATCTGCCCGACGCTTTATCAGCCCCTTTTCCTCAATGACGCCGTTCCCGAGGAGCATAAGAGCGGCATCGACATGGGGCGCGATCTGCTCCGCCGCTCTCATGTGCTGGTGGTGTGCGGTCATACCGTCACCGAGGCCATGAAAAATGACATCGCCGTTGCCCAGCGGCTCGGGATCACCGCCACCACCCTTGAGGGCATTTTGACCGTCAAGGGACAGGGGCGCAGATAAGATGACGGCGCTCCGGCTGGGGAGCCTGTTTGACGGGATCGGCGTGTTCCCTTTGGCGGCGGTGCGCTGCGGCATTGAGCCAGTATGGGCAAGCGAGATTGAAAAAGCCCCTATTTCCATCACCACGCGCCACTTTCTCGATATGGTTCACTTGGGGGATGTGACAAAGCTGGACGGGCGGGATCTCCCGCCCGTCCATATCATCACCTTTGGCTCACCGTGTCAAAATCTCTCGCAGATCGGCAACCGCAAGGGACTTGCGGGAGAAAAGTCCAGCCTGTTCTTTCAAGCCATCCGCATTATCCGTGAAATGAGGGAGGCGACAAATGGTCTATTTCCAGCAATCGCTGTTTGGGAAAACGTCATGGGAGCGTTTTCATCAAATGACCGGATGGATTTTAGAGCCGTCCTATCCGCTTTCACAGACACCGATGTTTCAATGCCTGCTTCTGGAAGATGGGCAGGAGCCGGAATGGTGCGAGGGCGAACGCCTGACCTCTGCTGGCGGCTCATGGACGCCCAGCATTGGGCAAGCCCCCGGCTGGCACGACGGCAGCGCATCTTTCTTGTGGCAGACTTTGGAGGACGGCGTTCCCACGAAATACTTTTTAAGCCCCGCACAATGCAGTCACTTCCTGCACTTGGCGGAGATCGCGGGCTGCCCGCCGCCTGCGGAGATCGAGGCTCTTTTATTGAAGCAGGGCGGCGTGTACCAATTACCCGACCCTTTCAATGCTTCCGTATGCGGGCGTCCGCCAAGGAGCGGACAGCGGAGGCGTTCCGAAACAGCTTCGGACTGCCAACTGACCCTTTTCCCACTCTGTTAGCCAGCACGGTCAGTCCCTTTGCCTTTTGGTATGAGGACGATCCCGCCGGGGGCTGCGTCCGCTTTCCCACGGAAACGGAATGTGAGCGGCTGATGGGGCTGCCGGAGGGCTGGACAAGGTACGGTGCGGACGGCGAGGAAATCCTATCCTCCCACCGCTACCGGGCATTGGGAAACGCCATCGCGCTGCCCTGTGCCGAATACATCATGGCGGGGATTGCGGAGGCGCTGACAAAAGGAGGTGCAAATGACGGTATTTGAAGCCTACATCACCAACCTCGGCAAATACGCCGAGGGGCAGCTTGTGGGCGAAACGCTGAAATTTCCGGCTACCACGGAGGAGGTGCAATCGCTTCTAAAGAACATCGGCGTGGACGGTGTGCGGTATGAGGAGTTTTTCATCACCGCCTTTGACGGCGATGTGATGGGCTTATACGACTATCTCACCGAGTATGAAAACTTGGACGAACTGAATCATCTGGCACACCTTATTTCCGAGCTGGACGGCGACGAAATTGAAACGCTGGAGGCCGCGCTCAACAAGGGCGACCATACTTCCAGCGTGACGGACATCATCAACCTTGTTCACAATCTGGACTGCTACGATCTGCACCCCGGCGTGACCGACGATGAAACGCTGGGGCGCATCTATGTGGAGGACATGGAACTACTGGATGTGCCGGACAATGTGCTGCCCTACTTCGATTTTGAAGCCTATGGGCGGGATATGCGGATCAACGAGGGCGGCCATTTCGCCCCCACGGGCTATCTGACCCGCAGCGGCGATTTCAAGGAGGTGTACCATGGCATCGAGGACATTCCCGCCGAACACCGCATTTTTGCGTACCCCAAGTTGAATATCCGGGAGCAGATGGCGGCCTATAAGGAGGTCATAGACCGTTCCTCTTTGGAGGGCGAACGCCTGCACCCGAGAAAGGAGCATGATGACCGCTGACCTTGGGACATTTTGTCCCAAGGTCATATTTCTATCAGAGAGGAGGCGATGACGGCTGGTAGACGAGGATATTTCCCGGCGCACGATTGCCGTATCGGTAAAGGCGTCGAAGCTGACTGCCCGGGGGCTTGCCTATGTTGTCCGGGCGGTGGGGAGCAAGATCGCCAAGGCGCACCGGGCAAAGCAGACGCCTCACGGCAAGCAAACCGTGAAAAAGCTCATGGCGCACGGCACATCCACTAACAGCCTTGAACTGTCCGGGGACACAAAGCTCTTTGACCGGGTAGCCCGGAAATGGAATGTGGACTATGCCTTTTATCAGACCGAACCGGGGAAATACCTGCTGTTCTTCAAGTCCGGGCAGGCGGACGCTATGACCGCCTGCTTTTCGGAATACTCCCGCAAGGTGCTGGACAAGGCTAAGTCCCGCCAGCCCACGATCCCCGAACAGATGAAGCAGGCGGAACAGCAGCTTGCCAAGGAAAAGCCGCCCAAGGAAAACAGGACTCCCGCAAAGTCGCAAGACTTTGTGGGAAGAGGAGAAACAACGGAGCGGGCGGATTTCGGACATGAAATGGCCGAAGGAGCAGAGCGGAGTTTGGTTCGACGAAAGGAGGTGTCGCATGACAGATAAGCTCCGTAAATATGTGCTGCCAAACATTCCCTATGTGTTCATCGGTTGGGTGTTCCTCAAGCTGGGGACGGCCTACCGTCTGGCGGCGGGCGGCGATTTTGCCCATAAGCTGCTGGGACTGGGACAGACCGTCGGCGCGGCCTTTGCCGACTTTGCCCCCGGCCTTGCTCCCTTTGACTGGCTGGTGGGCATTGTGGGGGCAGTGGCGTTCCGTCTGCTGATTTACTTCAAAAGCAAGAACGCCAAGAAATACCGCCGGGATGCGGAGTATGGCAGCGCCCGCTGGGGCAACGAAAAGGACATCAAGCCCTTTGTCGATCCCAAATTTGAAAACAATA